>ERZ887830.1-NODE-1-length-217018-cov-29.603702_pt1 | contig 217018 bp, 205 predicted proteins | sample MGYA00521101_ERZ887830 | MGnify/ENA primary metagenome ERZ887830 (study PRJEB32303, sample SAMEA104408592) | aquatic metagenome | biome: Marine water; feature: Pelagic; material: water | place: Baltic Sea | collected 2014-06-05T16:38:00 | depth 1,762 m ... | reverse complement strand
GTATTTCAATTTTCTAACAATATGACCATTTCTAGAGCGAACCACACCTATACAGTTGGGGTTTCTTTTGAGAAGTTTGAGTTTGACAATTCTTTTAATTTAGGTGCTTATGGAGGTACATTTGGTTTTGATTTTACTCCTACCATTCCTTTTGATGATAGAAATTTTGCTTCTGTACAAGAGTTTTTAAACAATGCACAACCCGGAGGAATGATAGATGGTCTAATTCAGGGTGCCAATGTAACTAATCAGACAAATGGTTCTGACGGATGGGCTTTAGCAGAAACCAATGTTGGACAATTGGCATTTTACCTTCAAGATGAATGGGATGTGAACGACAACTTTAAGTTAACTTATGGGTTACGCTTCGATAAGCCTTTGTTCTTTGACTCAGCAGATAAGGCACAAGAGGTTATTGATGTATCGTTTTATCAACCAGAAATTCCTTATGTAAATCCTAATACTGGAGAAGTTCAATTACTTGATAGCACACAAATGCCATCAGACGATTGGTTAGTGTCTCCTCGCGTTGGATTTAACTATGATGTAAAGGGCGATAGCACAATCCAATTAAGAGGGGGGTCTGGTCTGTTTACAGGACGTTTTCCATTTGTATGGTTAGGAAACCAAATTGGAAATCCTAATTCATACTTCTACCAAATGGTAGATCCAGATTTCAAATTCCCACAAGTGTGGAGAACTAATTTAGGACTGGATCACAAATATGACAATGGTTTAATTGTTTCTGCTGACCTGTCTTATACAAAAGACATCAATGGAGCACATGTACAAAACTGGGGGCTTACAGAGCCATCCGGGACTTTAGTTGGTGTGGATAACAGACCTTATTATACAGACGCCGATAAAATTAACAACGCTTACGTATTTACAAATTCAGACAAAGGTCGTATTTGGAATGCCTCTTTTAAAGCACAAAAAACGTTTGATAATGGGTTATACACCATGTTAGCGTATAGCTATTTAGATTCAAAAGATGTTAACTCAATTGAGGCTGAAATTACAGGAGATGCATTTGATTTTAACCCAGTGGTTGGAAATGCAAATTCTGATGTGCTGTCTCACTCTAGATATGGCGATACACACCGAATTATTGGTGTTGCTAGTAAAAAATGGAACTACGGAACAAACAAAAAATGGAGTAGCACGCTTTCCACATTCTTTGAATATTCTCGTGGAGGTCGTTTTAGTTATACCTATGCAGGAAATATCAACGGCGATACATCGTTTCAAAACAATGACCTTTTATACGTGCCAACCTCTGCAGAAATTCAGCTCATGGATTTTCCTGTAGCTAGTGAAGCTGTTGCGTTTGATAATTACATCGCTCAAGATGATTACTTAAGCGGTCGTAGAGGTCAATATGCAGAGCGTTACGGCGCGCAAGCACCATGGAGAGGCCGCTGGGATGTGAAGTTTTTACAAGATTATGAAATAAAAATTTCAGAAAATAAAACCAATACCATTCAGTTTAGCATTGATGTCTTAAACGTTGGAAATCTAATAAACTCCGATTGGGGCTTAGTACAACAACCTAACAATGTATCTCCAATAGGTGTAAGTGTGGATCCAACTACTTTAGTGCCATCCTATTCTTTCAATCCTAACCAAACCGAAACGTTTGGATACGATTCAAGTTTAGCATCTAGATGGCAAATGCAGTTTGGATTACGCTACATCTTCTAGTATTAATTCAATGTAATTTTATAAATTTGCGCCCTGTTATTAGGGCGCATTTTTTTTAACAACATTTAAGATGAAATACACACGACTCACAAAAGAGCAGTTTGAAGAGCTAAATCAAGAGTTTATTAATTTTTTAGCAACGCAATCCATCACGGCAGAAGAATGGAAAGAAATTAAGGAACAGAAGCCAGAAGTGGCGGAAGAAGAATTGGATGTTTTTAGCGATTTGGTTTGGGAAGGTGTCTTGTCAAAGGTGGAGTATTTAGAAAATATAGCTCCGCAACATATGTATTTGTTTAAGGTTGATGGATTGCAGTTGCGATTGATTGGACTTAAAATTAAAGTGGATACTATTGATTTGACCACCAAAGAAGGATTTGGATGGTTAAGAGACAATTTGATGTCCGATGAAGTAGAATTATTTAATGCCGATAAAACACTTGAAGCTGATAAAAATTTAAAATTATTTGAACTGATTGTTCAAGGATCAAATATCACAAAAGGAGATCTTTACAAGTATTTAGAAGATCTAATTGGATAGATTCGTAAAAAGAGAGATATTTGTAGAATAAAGCAAAATTATGGTATCTAAACCACGCATATCTAAAGGAACACGAGATTTTTCTCCACTGCAGTTGGCAAATCGCGACTACATTTTTAGTACCATAAAGTCAAATTTTAAAAAATTTGGATTTCAACCAATTGAAACCCCAAGCTTTGAATTGTCCGAAACCTTATTAGGGAAATATGGAGAAGAAGGGGATCGCCTCATCTTTAAGATTTTAAATTCTGGTGATAAAGTTAAAAAAGCAGATTTACAAGCCCTTGAAGATGGCAACCTAGCACGGTTTTCAAATTCACTTACTGAAAAAGCATTGCGCTACGATTTAACGGTGCCTTTTGCACGCTATGTAGCACAATATCAAAATGACATTGTATTCCCTTTCAAACGTTACCAAATTCAACCTGTTTGGCGCGCCGATCGTCCTCAAAAAGGACGATTTCAAGAATTTTATCAGTGTGATGCTGATGTGGTAGGCTCAAAATCTTTGTGGCAAGAAATTGAATTTATTCAATTGTATGACGCTGTTTTTTCAGATTTAAACCTAGAGGGTGTTACTATAAAAATAAACAACAGAAAAATATTGGCAGGCATCGCCGAATTGATTGGCGCTCAAGATAAGCTTATCGATTTTACTGTGGCTTTGGATAAGCTTGATAAAATAGGAGCGGAGAACGTCAAAGAAGAAATGCTTAAAAAAGGCATTCCTTCGGAAGGGATTTCTAAGTTAGAACCACTTTTTAATTTGACGGGTAATTTCTCAGAACAATTAGAATCTTTAAAATCTATTTTAAGCACTTCTACGGATGGTATAAAAGGGGTCGAAGAATTAGAATTCATCGGAACTTCTGTGGCTGCGTTAGGACTTAAAACAGCTAAACTACAAATGGATGTCACTTTAGCTCGAGGACTTAATTACTATACAGGTGCTATTTTTGAAGTGGCTGCGCCCGATTCTGTACAAATGGGTTCTATTGGTGGCGGCGGTCGCTATGATGACCTTACAGGAATTTTTGGTTTGAAAGATGTCAGTGGAGTAGGTATTAGCTTTGGATTGGATCGAATTTATTTAGTTTTGGAAGAGTTGGGGTTATTTCCATCCGATAAAACACGTTCAACAAAAGTGCTTTTCACCAATTTTGGAACCTCAGAGAGTTTGTATTGCTTAAAAGCAATGACATTTTTACGATCAAAATCTATTGCCACTGAATTGTATCCAGATGCTGCTAAATTGAAAAAACAAATGAATTACTGTAATAAGCGCGAAATTCCTTATGTAGTTATGGTTGGCGAGTCAGAAATGAAACAGCGTAAATACTTGCTAAAAAACATGAATTCTGGGGATCAGCAATTACTATCTTTAGAAGAATTGATAAAAACCGTTTCTTAACAATTTAGATGTCACAACAGACAGTAATTCACTCAGAATTAGCACAAAAAAACAACTCGTGAGCCGATTAATCGCTTTTCTATCCCTTGTTTTAGAAAACCCATTACACGAAATTGTTCTATAAAAAAAGACTTTCAGTATCTTGAAAGTCTTTTTAAAATCTAGTAGCGAGAGCGGGGCACGATCCCGCGACCTCCGGGTTATGAATCCGACGCTCTAACCAGCTGAGCTACCTCGCCATAATTAGATGGCTGCAAATATAAAAACAATATATCGCCTTACAAATAAATACTCCTTTAAAAAATAAATTAATATTCTTTACAGAACTAACCAATATTTGTATATATTGGATTTTTAAATTTTAATTAACCAATGAGCGATAAAATAAAGTTTGAGTTAGAAATTCCTATACAAGCATCTCCTCAATTATTGTATCAATATATTTCATCGGCATCTGGTCTGTCAGAATGGTTTGCGGATAATGTAAACTCAAGAAGTGAATTATTCACCTTTATTTGGGATGGTTCAGAAGAACAAGCTAAGTTGTTAACGAAAAAAAATGGAGAACGTGTCAAATTTAAATGGCTCGAAAGTGATGAAGATCAATCCTATTTTGAAATAAGAATTCAAGTCGATGGTATCACAAAAGATGTGTCGTTAATGATTACAGATTTTGCAGAAGAAGACGAAGTAGAAGAATCAAAGATGCTTTGGGACAATCAAATATCAGATCTCAAGCAAATCTTAGGTTCGTCCTAACCATTTTTTATTTTTAAACTATATTTGTCCTGATTTATTCAGGACTTTTTTATGATAAATAGCAACGGCGAATTACTTTCGGAGCAGGAAGCAAAACTATCGGTATTCAATCGAGGATTGGCTTATGGAGATGCACTTTTTGAAACCATCAAAACCTTAAATGGCAAAATTCTGTTTTGGGAAGATCATTACTTTCGACTGATGGCTTCCATGCGAATTTTAAGAATGGAAATCCCAATGACTTTCACTCCTGAATTTTTAGAATCTCAAATTCTAGAATTAGTATCGCATCACAATTCGGATTCAAATTCTTTTAGAGTAAAATTTACGGTTTTTAGAAACCAAGGTGGGTTTTATACCCCAAATTCAAACGCTGTTTCCTATTTTATAACTGCAGAACCGTTGCCAACGGATTTATACTTACTGAATACTTCAGATTATAGAATAGAGTTGTTTAAAGATTTTTATATAACCCCTGGACTCTTATCGACTTTAAAAAGCAATAACAAGTTGTTAAATGTTTTAGGGAGTGTTTATGCAAAAGAAAATCAATACGATAATTGTCTATTACTAAATACCAATAAAAATATTGTTGAAGCGCTCAATGGGAATCTGTTTTTAGTGAAAGATAATGTCATAAAAACACCCCCTTTGGATGATGGATGTCTAAAAGGTATTATGCGCAAGCAGATTTTAGAAATTATCGGTAAAATTCCTGACTTTGAGTGTGTTGAGGCCTCTATATCGCCATTTGAATTGCAAAAAGCAGACGAGTTGTTTGTAACCAATGTAATTCAAGGGATTCAACCAATCACATCATTTAGAAAAAAGAATTTCACAAATCATGTGAGTCAAAGTATTTTAGCCAAGTTAAACATGACGCTAAGGCTGTCTTAGTTGAATGAAGGGTTTTCAGGTGCGTTGGACCAGATACTATATTCGCCTCCGAGTTCAAGCATCTTTTCTTTCCAAAAACTCGTATTCACTTTTTCAATAATTGTTTTGTGGTGCTTATTTTCAGAAAGGATCCATGTATGCGCTAATAATTCTGAGGATAATTGGTTGGTTTCCCATCCTGAATAGCCAAGAAAAAATCGAATGTCATTAGAATCTAATTTATTCTGTTGAATCAGATTGGTAATTTTTTCAAAATTACCACCCCAATATAGTCCTGGAGAAATTTCAATACTATCAGGAATTAAGGTTGGGATTTTATGGATATAGTAGAGATTATCTTGTTCAACAGGACCTCCGTTATAAACTTTGAACGGAATTTCTATTTCAGGAATCAAATCTTGGAGTGTGAAGTCAAGAGGTTTATTTAAAATAAATCCAATAGAGCCTTCGTTATTATGATCTGCAATAATAATAATAGATCTATTAAAGGACATATCTCCAATAATAGAGGGTTCTGCAATTAGTAAATGACCTTTTTTTAAATAGATATTTGACATCTTTAACTGTAAAATTCTTATTAAATATAGGAATTATATTTTAAACTCAAAAATTATAATTAGAATCTTAAGACTGAAGCGTATCCAATAATTGAGGACTTGCCTTAAATTTTATTGTATTTTTTGCTGGAATTGCTAAAGGTTCATTTGTTTTAGGATTTCGCCCCATGCGTGCCGATCGTTCATAGACAGACCAAGTCCCAAATCCAGCTAGCGAGACTTTGTTGCCGTTTTGAAGTGATTTTGAAGTTGCCTCTAAGAACCCTTCTAATGCCTTTTGAGCGGATGCTTTTGAAATTCCGGCACATACCGCCATGTGTTCTATAAGTTTATTTTTTTTCATTGTCCATGTGTTATTTATAACATTTGTGCATTTTCATCAAATGTAAATCCATTTAAAAATGATACTGCATCCATTTGTCTTTTCCCAGGGAATTTAAAATTAATGAGTTCGATAAATCCTCCTTTTACGGCAACGTTAATTGCTTTTTTTGAAATAATGAGCTGCCCATTTTTAAATTCGTGCGCTTCAGAATGTTTTAGAACTTCATACAATTTGATGTTTAAAAGTTCCTTACCGTTCGATAAAAGTCCCCAAGCTGCAGGGTAGGGATGGAGTCCTCGAACTTGATTGTATATAGCGTCTAATGTAGAATTCCAATCAATTTTGCAATTATCCTTATTGAGTTTATAAGCAGTTTTGGTTTCTTTTAGTGGTTGCACCGTTGTTTTTAGATTTCCGTTTTCTATAGCTTGAACGGTTTTCAATACCAAATCGCTTCCTAGATGCATTAATTTATCATGTAATTCGCCAGCATTTTCTGTAGGACTTATATCAATTTTGGATTGCATAATAACAGCTCCTGTATCTATTTTTTCATCAATAAAAAAGGTGGTAACTCCTGTTTCTTTTTCTCCGTTGATAATAGCCCAGTTTATTGGGGCTGCACCCCGATAATCTGGAAGTAAAGATGCATGTAAATTGAATGTTCCTAATGCAGGCATTTGCCATACCACTTTAGGCAGCATTCGGAAAGCAACAACAATTTGAAGATTCGCATTTAAGGATTTTAAATTTTCCAAAAATGAACCCTCTTTTAAGTTTGTTGGCTGAAAAACTGTCAAGCCTTTAGATTTAGAGTACACTTTTACCGCGGATTCATGAATTTTTTGACCACGTCCAGCTGGGCGATCTGGGGCCGTAATAACGCCTACAACTTTGTAATTGTGTTGTAAAAGTCCGTCTAATATGGTCACCGCAAATTCGGGTGTGCCCATAAATACAATACGAATAGCTTCTTTTGTCATGACATTTTGAGTTTGTACGTGTTTCGTTCTGTTATTTCAATCAACTCTTTTTCTAAAAGACGGGTTAATATAGTGGTTAATTTATCGGGATTAAAATTACTTAATTCTTCCAGTTTTCTAGAAGAAAGGGATGCCGTTTTAAGTAAAGTTAAGATTGTTTTTAAATCACTTTCCGAAATTACACTTTTTTTTGAACGTTCTAAACAACTTGAGCAAATACCACAGGGTTCTGAGTTGGTTTCTTCAAAGTAGGACAGTAGTTTTTGGCTTTTACATTTGCCATCATTTTTCACATACTCAAATACTGACTTTAGTTGTGTCTTTTTTAAATCGTGTTGTTGAGTGACTATTTTTGAGATTCTATGAATTGTTTTATCATCCTCTCTTGGTTCTATAAAAGTGATTTGTGCATCTGTTTTTGATGATTCAAATTGAATGATATCAGCTTTATTTAATGCGTTTAAATGTTTTATGACTTCTTCTTCGGAGAGGTTTATTTTTTTAGCGATTGTTTGCGTAAAAATTTCTGTAGAATGGTCAAATACCCCTTCGTGACTTCTTAAAATAACCTTTATAATAAGGGCCTGTTTTGGGTGTTTTTCAATGTAATTGAATAGAGCAGCATTTCCGATAATGATTTGTAGAAAGGCGGTATTTTTAAAACGTTCTTCCATTGAAATGACACTGGTTCTATCTAAAATTTTAAGCCCATTGTAGGTCAGGATTGAAGGAAGGTTATAGGAATTGCAAAATAATTTAAAGTTAAAATTATGAACGGAGTTTACTCCTTCACCATAAGAAATTTGAAAATAGTTACACAACCGTTTATATAGGTTTTTTAAGAACGAAGGATCTGGAAGGCTATTGATAAATTGATTTTTGGAATCCATCTCATCAGAAGCATTTCGAAGAATCACTGCATAAGCGGAGTCGTTATTACGTCCTGCGCGTCCTGCTTCTTGGTAATAGCTTTCCAAACTTTCTGGTAAATTATGATGAATTACAGTTTGTACGTTGGCTTTGTCAATACCCATTCCAAAAGCATTGGTTGCAACCATGACTTGATTTTTATTTGCACTCCAACGCTCAAATTGCGTGTCTTTTTCTTTTGTGCTTAAACCACCATGATAATACCCACTTGTAATTCCGAGCTTATTTAAATAGTTTGAAATTTCGAGCGTTGCTTTTCTATTTCGTACATAAATAATCGAACTACCTGAATATTTTTTTAAAATCTGAACGGTTTTGAAATATTTATCATCACAATCCAATGTTAAATACGCTAAATTGGGGCGTTGAAACGAGGTTTTAAAAATCTTTGGGTCAATGCAGTCCAATTGTGAGCAAATGTCTTTTACAACCTTGTCAGTGGCTGAAGCTGTTAACCCAATTACATTCACATTTGGGTGGAGTGTTCTCAATACTTTGATATCTCGGTAGGCAGGTCTAAAATCATGTCCCCATTGACTTATACAATGTGCTTCGTCCACCGCAATCAGGTTAACATTCATTTGTTTAATACGTTCTTGGACTAAATCTTGTTGAAGCCGTTCAGGAGAAAGGTAGAGAAATTTATAGTTTCCATAGATGCAATTATCCAACATCCGATCGATATCTTCATAAGTGAATCCGCTGGTGAGTGCCATCGCTTTGATGCCTTTTTCTTTCAGATTAATTACCTGATCTTGCATCAACGCTATAAGTGGAGATACCACAATACATATGCCGTCTTTTATCAGCGCTGGGATTTGAAAACAAATCGATTTTCCACCCCCAGTAGGCAAAAGCGCAATGCAATCTTCATTTGCCAAAACCGCTTCAATAATTTCCTCTTGTTGTGGTCTAAACTCTGAAAAATTCCAATAGTGTTCCAATAATTCAATTGGATGCTTCATTCACTTTGGTTTAAATGATTTAAAATAAAATTGAGTCGTTCCTCAACTGTTCCAAATGGGGTCTCGATAATAGAATACCCATAGTCCGTGTAGGTTTTAACTAGAAAATCATGAAGAATCAATGCTTGTTCAAACGTTTCATAGCGTTCGTTATCTTGTTCGTAAATCGCTTTCCAAGGTTTTAATATAAAAACGTTGTCATAGGTGTGCTGACTGCAAATTGTTTTAAAAGAATCCGGATAGCTGCATTTTAAATAGTCTAAATAAGCAACAACATCTGGAAGTCCACGATCAAAAAACACAACCTCCTCTTGAAGTGAATCTGCCGCTAAAAATTGTTTTTGACGTCCTAATAAAAGATGTTCACTAAACATTAAAGGATCTTCTAAAAACAATTGTTCGATGCCTTTCTCTTGCGCATCAAGAGTAATTTGTCTTGAAATTTCTTCCATACAACTATAACCTTTTGTTCTAAGCGCGTTGATTAAGGTGGTTTTTCCAGTACCAGGACCTCCAATAATAGCAATTTTCTGAGTTTTCAAGATGTTTTGTTTATTTCCTGTAAAATTCGTGATTTAAAAGGGAAATAAAAAATCAGATATAATGTATATTTGTACTCTTAGCATTAAACAATGAATAAACCTTTAAACCCAGAAGCGTTTTATAACAATTTAAAAGAGAAACTAAAGGACACTTCTGTATGGCCTTCAGAATATTTGTATAAATTTATCATTAAATCCGATCCTGTCAAAATAAATACTATTGAGTGTATTTTTGATAATATGGGAGCGGTTATTAAAACCATTCCCTCAAAAAATGGGAATTATACAAGTGTTTCTATTAATGTTGTTATGAATAACCCTGATGATGTTATCAAAAAATATAAAGAAGTTGGAAATCAAGTTAAAGAGGTTATTTCACTCTAAAAACAGTACTTTCAAGCATCTTTTAAAATACCATTAGACTCACATTATTTTTTTGTATTTTGCAAACACTTAAATTTTAAAAAAAAGATCGCATCCATGACAGCGTTAACAGATCAACTAGAATATAATACTGAACGAGAACACTTAATCATTCCTGAATATGGGAGACATTTACAAAAAATGATTAACTATGCTGTGGCTCAAGAATCAAAAGAAGAACGCAATCGCTTGGCGAAAGCTATTATTTCTGTGATGGGAAATATGCAGCCACATTTACGTGATGTCTCTGATTTTCAACATAAACTTTGGGATCAATTATTTATCATGTCTGGTTTAAAATTGGATGCAGATTCTCCTTTTGACAAACCTACACAAGAAATGTTAAACATCCGTCCAGAACCCTTAGAATATCCACAGAATTTCCCTAAATATCGTTTTTATGGAAACAATATTAAAACAATGATTGATGTGGCTAATACGTGGGAAGCTGGAGAAATGAGAGACGGATTGGAATACACCATTGCAAATCACATGAAAAAATCTTTTTTGAATTGGAATAAAGACACTGTTGAAGATGTTGTTATCTTTGGTCATCTCTTTGAACTTTCTGGTGGAAAAATTGATTTACGTGACAGTACAGAACCCTTGAGTGAAATTTCAAGTTTATTGAAAGTACAACGTAAATTTTCGAGCCAAAAGAAATCTTCAAAAAAGAATCATCATCAAAGAAATCGAAAACGTTACTAATATTTTGATGGCTTTGGACTTCAGAAAACACACTACTCATTTAAATTACTAACTATTGAAAACTTTTAAAATTGAAGGTGGTCACCAATTAAAAGGAGCAATTCAACCACAGGGCGCCAAAAACGAAGCACTTCAAATTTTGTGTGCCGTAATATTATCACCAGATAAAATCACGATCCACAATATTCCAGATATAATTGATGTCAATAAACTCATTGTTTTATTAGGAAAACTAGGAGTTAAAGTTGAAAAATTAGCAAAAGGCAGTTATTCTTTTCAATCCGATGAAATCAATTTAGAGTATTTAGAAACAGAAGCTTTTAAGGTGGATGGACGTGGACTAAGAGGTTCGATTATGATTGTAGGACCACTTCTTGCACGATTTGGAAAAGGATATATTCCAAAACCTGGAGGTGATAAAATTGGTCGCAGACGTTTAGATACACACTTTGAGGGATTCATCAAATTAGGAGCTAACTTCAGATACAACCGTGAAGATCATTTTTATGGTGTAGAAGCAAAGGAGCTAAAAGGAACCTATATGCTGCTTGATGAAGCCTCGGTTACTGGAACAGCAAATATAGTAATGGCTGCTGTTTTGGCTACTGGAACAACAACAATCTATAATGCAGCTTGTGAGCCGTATTTACAGCAACTCTGTAAAATGCTCAATAGAATGGGAGCAAAGATTTCGGGAATTGGTTCAAACATGTTAACTATCGAAGGTGTTAAGACATTGGGAGGCACCGAACATACCATGTTGCCAGACATGATTGAAATTGGTAGTTGGATTGGATTGGCTGCCATGACCAAAAGCGAATTGACGATAAAGAATGTAAGTTGGGATGATTTGGGAGTAATTCCAAATGTGTTTCGAAAATTAGGAATTACTATCGAAAGAAAAGGGGAGGATATTTTTATTCCATCGCATAAAGATGGGTATGAAATTCAAAACTATATCGATGGCTCTATACTAACCATTTCAGATGCTCCTTGGCCAGGGTTTACTCCAGATTTATTAAGTATTATTCTTGTGGTGGCCACCCAAGCAAGAGGAAGTGTATTGGTTCATCAAAAGATGTTTGAAAGCCGTCTGTTCTTTGTCGATAAATTAATTGATATGGGTGCAAAAATTATTCTTTGTGATCCCCACCGTGCTTCTGTGATTGGACATGATTTTAAATCGAATCTAAAAGCAACAACTATGACCTCTCCAGATATTAGAGCTGGGGTATCTTTATTAATTGCGGCACTTTCTGCCAAAGGAACTTCTATAATTCATAATATCGAACAGATTGATCGAGGGTATGAAAATATCGACGACCGTTTGCGTGCGATTGGAGCAAAAATTGAACGTGTTGAATTATAAAACGGGTGTCTAAAACTAGAGGTTACCCATAATTAATTGAATACTATGAATTTAGAAAAAGATCTTCAAGAACGAAGCCACCACAGTTGTGAACTTTGTAAAGCCACCGAAAATCTCTCTATTTATACAGTTCAACCTTCAAAAAAAGGAGACCTTACGGATAGTATTTATGCGTGCGAAACCTGTACCTCACAAATCGAAACCCCTGATTTGTTAAATCTTAACCATTGGCGTTGTCTTAATGACAGTATGTGGAGTGAATTTCTTCCTGTACAGGTCATTTCGTGGCGTATGCTCAATCGTGTACTTTCGGCGGGTTGGTCTCAGGATTTATTAGATATGATGTATTTAGATGAACAAGCATTGGAGTGGGCTAAAGCTCTTGGAGATGGTGTGGAAGAAACAACAAAAATTGTCCATAGAGATGTTAATGGTGTCATTTTAGAAGCTGGGGATAGTGTCGTTCTGATTAAAGATTTAAAAGTGAAAGGATCAAGTATGATTGCCAAACAAGGGACCGCTGTTCGAAGGATTTCTCTAGATCACGAAAATGAAACTTACATTGAAGGAAAGGTGGATGGGAAGCACATCGTAATTATCACACAATTTGTAAAGAAAATTTAGTTTTTTTCTAAGGCTTCTTTGTAGGTTCTAAGGCATCGTTCTCTAGCAAATTTATGATCTACCATAGGTTTAGGATACGATAATTCTTGATATTCAGGCACCCATTTTTTAATATATGTATGCGCTTTGTCAAAATTGGTAACTTGTGTAGTAGGGTTAAAGATTCTAAAATAAGGTGCTGCATCCACTCCACAACCCGCAACCCATTGCCAATTACTCACATTGCTTGAAAGTTCAAAATCATGGAGTTTTTCAGCAAAATAAGCCTCTCCCAACCGCCAATCAATCAAAAGGTGCTTACATAAAAAACTTCCAACGAGCATACGTACGCGGTTGTGCATAAACCCTGTTTGATTTAGTTCTCGCATTCCTGCATCCACAAGGGGATAGCCCGTGTTTCCATTACACCACTTTTTATATTCCTCGGGGGCATTTCTCCATTGAATAGCATCATATTGAGGTTTGAAACTTTTGGTAACGGTATGGGGAAAATGCCATAAAATTTGCATAAAAAATTCACGCCAAATTAATTCTTTTAAGAACGTATTGTTGGTATGTTGAACTGCTTTAGAAACTATGTCCCGGATACTCACCGTTCCAAATCGTAAGTGGGGACCTAATTTTGATGTGCCCTCAATCGCAGGGAAATTGCGGGTAGCTTCATAATTTTCAATGATAGCACTTTCTACTCTGTAAGGTGCAATTTTAACAGGGTTTGGTTCAAAGTTCATTGACTCTAAATCTACCCATGGATAAGAATCCGATTGGACGGTGTTACTTAATAAATTTTCTGAGTTAAATGGGCTATAATGATTGGTATTAAAAGTGGCCAACCATTTTTTAGAGTAAGGAGTATAGACTTTATAAGGAAGTCCATCATCTTTAGTGATTTCATTTTGTTCAAAGATCACTTGATCTTTGAATGATTTAAAATCAATAGATTTTGAGCTAAGTAATTCAGAAATGTTTTGATCTCTTGAGATTGCATAGGGTTCATAATCTCGATTATAATATACAGTTTCTATATCATATTCATTTGTAAGTTTTTCGAATATAGTCTCGGGGGTTCCGTGGTACACAGACAGGCCACTTCCGTGTTTTTGGAGATTTTTATGGATTGTTTTTAACTGTTCATGAATAAACTCAACTCTTGCATCATTTTTAGGTAAAGATTCTAAAATAGAGCTGTCAAAAATAAATATAGGGAGTACAGCCTTGTCCTGTTTCAAGGCTTCATATAACCCATGATTGTCATACAGTCTTAAATCTCTTCTAAACCAGAATATGGAAACAGTTGTTTTCATTAGTATGTCCCAAATAATTCTATTAATTTCTTTTGTCTATAGGAAAAAATCTCTTCCAATTTAGGTTTTACCAAAAATGGATGAACGAGTTGCCCCAACCATCCCATCGGAACTTTATAGTCAATAATATCTTCCATTTCTACTCCGCCTTCAATCGCTTTGATAAAATGTTTGTGATGCCAGAGTGCATAAGGTCCAAAACGTTGCTCATCTACAAAATAATGTTGGTCTTTAACGTGCGTGATTTCAGTGACCCATTTTGTTTTAATTCCCAAAATTGGGGTCACAATGTATTGTATAATTTGACCTGGATACATTGGACGATCGGCTCCAGATAATATATCAAAACTCATATACTCTGGAGTAATGGTTTTTAGGTTTTTAGGATCAGATAAAAATGTCCAAGCTTCTTCTAAACTAATAGGTAGATTTTGCTTTTTATGTAGAGTGTATATTTTCATGTATTACTAATTATATAATGCGATGTATAAATTTAGAGATGTTGCAAGCACCAACCAAATGCAATAGGGGAGAACGTAAAAACGTTTATTTTGAAGGGAGTGTTTGTATGCTACCAAAAAATAAAACATCAAGAGCGTTAGAATGATGATATTGAGCAACCCTAAAAGAACCAAGTGTTGATTGAAAAAAAAGTAATTCCAAAATACATTTAATGCAAATTGGATGCTGAATAATAAGATTACTTTTTTGGATCGATTCACTTGAATTAAGAAAGTCATATATACTGAAAACAAGATCATAATACTGCTCCAAGCCATTCCAAAAACCCAACCTGGTGGAGACCATGGTGCTTGATTCAAGTTGATATACCATTCTGTGCGTGGACCATCATTCATGATCCAACTTCCAATCGCAAGAGCACTAAAATTAATGAGAAGAAAAAGGAGTAAACCTTTATAAAATTTCATTAGCTATTAAGTTTGTCAATTTCATCTAATATTTGTTGTGCTTCTGCATACTTTGCATCACTCGCAGATCGATTCGTAGTTGAAAGTTCGTGCCACTCTGACATTAACTTTTTGTAACGATCCTGAAGCTTTTCTACTGGGGTTTTTGTTTTGAAAATTCCAAACATAATTTATTTTAATTGACGGGTTATTTTACTACTTAATGGTTTAGTAATTGAATAAAAATAATCTACAAATGCACCTTCACTATCAACTAGGTATTTTTGAAAATTCCACTTAACAGAAGTACTTTTCATTCCATTTAATTCTTTTTCCGTTAGCCATTTATACAATGGGTGTTTATTGTCTCCTTTTACATCAATTTTTTCGGTCATTAAGAAAGTAACGCCATAGTTTTTTGAACAGAAAGATTGTATTTGATCTGCAGAACCAGGTTCTTGACTGCCAAATTGGTTGCATGGAACTCCGATAACCATCAATTTATCTTGATAGGTTTCATAAAGTTTTTGAAGGTCTTCATATTGCCCTGTAAATCCACATTCAGAAGCGACATTTACAAATAGAATATGTTTCCCTTTATAGTCGTTTAGGTTGATAGGATTCCCTTCAAGACTGTTAATTTCAATAGAGTATAAAGACATATTTGGATTCTTTTTTATTTGTGAACAAGATGTAATTGAAACAAAAAGTAGGGTTGTTATAACCACACCTAATTTTATAGGTTTCATTTAATTATAATTTTAAAGAGACAATACCACAGTCTAGATTAAAAATTTGTCCAGAAATTGATTTAGATACATCAGATAAAAGGTATGTCGCCATGGCAGCAACTTCATTAGGTTCAAGATATTTCTTTAAAGGATGTCTTTGAATGGTGCTTTCAATCATGCGTTCATTTCTTAAAAATTTAGCAGCTAATTCAGTGTTTGTAATTGTTGGAGCAATTGCATTCACTCTTATTTTAGGAGCTAAATCTGCAGCCACAGATTTTGTCAATCCTTCAACAGCTGATTTTGCGGTTGCAATACTGGCATGAAATGGCATCCCTAATTTTGTGGCTACCGTACTAAATAAAACAATTGAGGCAGCCTCGCTTGTAGCAAGTGCTTTGGTATAGGTTTGAATGCATTTCACTGCTCCAATGACGTTTATTTCGAAATCGGTTTTGAAATCATCAACATTTAATCTGTTAAAAGGCTTTAGATTGATGCTTCCAGGACAGTATATCAATCCATCTGCAGTTTCAATTTCAGGCAAATCATCTGTGAGTATATCGCAGGAAAAGTGAGACAAGTTATCGTGTTGAAACTCTGGAGAGGTTCGACTGATGTTGATAACTTGGTGGTCGCTAAGAAGGCTTTCTGTAATGGCTTTTCCAATACCTTTACTACCTCCAATAATAATAATTTTTTTCATGCTTGTAATGGACGGCCTTTTAATCGTTTTTCAATTTTTTGTTTGATCACAGTTAAGCGTTTCATAAGATCCATCAGTGCAGGGTCTTTAGAGGTTTTATAAATTTCATTTACCCCCAATATTAATGCTTTTACCTCTCTTGATGCTTCTATACGTTCACTCGTTGTTTTAAATGTGAGTGGTTTTTGTTCAAAAGCTTCAGCTTGTTTTACAACATCCATAGTTATAGTTTTAAATAATTTTGTAGTTCAGCAATTTTTGCTGAAGTATTAAAAATACCACCATAAAAAGCGGTCACCGTTGCAGAGGCATCATCTTTGATTCCTCTGGAAGACACACAAAGATGTTTTGCGTCAATAATGACTGCTACATCCTCTGTTCCCAAAATGCCTTTTAATTCTTCTGCAATCTGATTGGTGAGGCGTTCTTGAACTTGTGGTCGTTTGGCATAATAATTTACAATGCGGTTTAGTTTGGACAATCCAATGACTTTTCCAGAAGATATGTACGAAACATGCGCTTTTCCAATAATAGGTACAAAGTGATGTTCACAATTGGAATAAAATGTGATGTCTTTTTCTACCAACATTTGATTGTATTGATACTTGTTTTCAAATAACGCAACTTTTGGCTTATTTTTAGGGTTTAATCCAGAAAAAATTTCATCAATATACATTTTTGCAACGCGCTCGGGTGTACCTTTAAGAGAATCATCTGTTAAATCTAAACCCAATACGTCCATTATTTCTTCAAATAAAATAGCAATTTTCTTTTTCTTTTCGCTATCAGAAACCTTGAAAGCATTTTTTTTCATTGGGGTTTCTAACCCTGTAAAAAGGTGATCATCACCAATTTCATGATTCGAAATACCATTTATTGGTTTTTTGTAATTTGTAGTAATTTTAGTATCCATATAATATTTTAACGCTTAGATATTTTATTATGAGTTATTTGTCGTTGTCTTGAACATTTGAACCTGCCAGATTCAAAAGTCCGAAGTTTTTGATGTTTCGTTTTTCTGCCTTGAACTCGTGCGCGCCACAATCGAAAACTTTTTGGTTTCATGTGAGTTCGCATAAGTTTGATAACCTCTTGCTCGTTCAGTTTAAACTGATGTTCAATCGCTTCAAAAGTTGTACGGTCTTCCCAAGCCATTTCAATAATACGATCAATTTCTACAATCCCTAAACTCATACTGTAGGGATTTTATATTGTTCGTCAAATTGAACTTTTTCTTCCATTAAAGATCTTAAAAAATTCTTATTTTCATAAAAACTCTTTGATTTTTTAAAATGTATAAATTTTCCTTGTGCATGAATACTTATGCCATCGGTTTTATAAAGCACTAAATGGTAAAAGGGAATTGCCCATGTAAAATTTTTGAGCCCTTTTGTAATGTGAATTAAAATACCATTCTTACGCATTTCAATATTTGCATAATTTAAATCAGAAACGGTATTTAAAATGGAATTTAAGTTTGGGCTAACTTTGTCAACTATCATACGTTTTGATCCTACTCCACGGCGTTTAAGAGCTTGAATAAAGGTGTAAGGATTTCCAACAAAATTATCAAATAATTGCTTGTGTTCCTTGTTGTAGTATGTTGTATCTAGAACCAATAGTATTGTTTAAGTTTCAAACATACACAATGTTTATTCATTTAAAATAACAATTAAACAAATATTAACATTTATAATGTGTAATTAAAACCTCTCGGGGGTTTCGATGATCTGGGAAGCTCTTAGTTTCATGGCAATTAGTTCATCATTTGAGAATTTATTTAATACTGAATACATCATTTTCATTCGGAAGTTATTAGCCAATTGAGTTCGTTTATCATCCAAAAAATTCCAATATAAACTATTAAAAGGACAGGCATTTTCTCCTAAACGATCTTTGACGTTGTATTTACAGTCACTGCAATAATTACTCATTTTATTGATATAACTTCCAGATGAAACATAGGGTTTTGTTGCGATCAGTCCGCCATCCGCAAATTGACTCATACCTCGTGTGTTTGGAAGTTGCACCCACTCCAAAGCATCAATATATATTCCTAAATACCAATCGTCAACTTCATCTGGGTTGGTTTGGGTTAATAACAAGTAATTACCAGTAATCATTAAACGCTGAATGTGATGTGCATAGGCGTTGTCCAATGAATTATTTATTGTTTTGCTCAAACAATTCATTTTTGTATCGCCTGTCCAAAAGAAATCTGGAATTTTGTGGTGATTATCAAGAGTATTCAATGATTTGTATTCGGGCATTTGTGCCCAGTACATGCCCCGCATATATTCGCGCCAACCAATGACTTGTCTGATAAATCCTTCGACTTGAGAAATTGATATTTCGTTATCATTTGTTCGGTAATGTGCCATAACAGCATCCACAATCTCTTTGGGACTGATTAGCTTTAGGTTCATGGCAAACGATAGACGTGAGTGAAATAGATACACTTCGTTGGTATGCAATGCGTCTTGATAATCTCCAAAATGGATCAATAAATTTTGATTAAAATAATCAAGTTGCTGTAAGGATTGTTCTCTGTTTATCGGATATGAAAATGTAGTGAAATCAAATCGTCCTATAGTTTCAATGCCACTCGTGTTTATTGTATTAAGTATGTTACTTACAGGGTTTTTAAAGTCCAAAAATGGTGGAACTTCAGGGGAACCCTTCCATTTATTACGATTGCTTTTGTCATAATTCCATTCGCCACCCTCAGGCTGTTCGCCATTCATTAAAATGTGATGTTTTTTGCGCATATATCTATAAAACCGTTCCATTAAAAACTGTTTTTTCCCTTCGTAAAAAAGCGCTAATTCATTACGTTTAGTGTAGAAATGTTCAGAGTCAAATTCTTTAAACGAAATTGAAAGCGTATTACAAATGGATTTGAGCTGCGCATCCAATCGATATTCATCTGGTGATTGGTACTCAAACGATTCTATCTCATGAGAAGCAATGATGTTTTTGAGATTGTCTTCTAGGTTTTGATTGTTGTTTGAATCCTCTAAAGTTAAATATATAACCTTGTGCCCCCTGGACTTTAATTGTTCTGAGAAATCGCGCATGGCCGCAAAAAATCCCACCACCTTTTGAATGTGGTGTTTTACATAATCTGTTTCTTGACGCATTTCAAACATACAATAGACGTTTGATTCAGAAACAGACGCATACCACGAATGTTGAATATTTAGTTGATCTCCTAGTATAAGACGAAGTGTTTTCATTTAAAATAATTTAGTTTGAAGTTGTAGTAATTGAAATATTATTTTGAATATCTCCGAACTAAACTAAGCTGTTTTTTTTCGTTGACTGCTACATTTTTTACTGCAATATTTCACTGATTCCCAATTTTTTTCCCATTTTTTTCGCCATGTAAATGGTCTTAAACATTGAACACAAACTTTGGAAGGGAGATCAGATTTTTTCAATAGGAATTCAACTTTTATTTTTTTGGACGTTGGTATTCAATACGTTGTTTTAAAGAAGGTAAGGCATAGCCATCTAATCCATTTATGGCGACGATGTTAGCTTTGGCTAGATTTACAAACCCATCCTCCTCCACAATATCGTTTTGAATGTATAAATCTTTGATTTCAGCAATCAATTGAATTGTATTATTGGCTTTAATTAAATATTCTTCACAATAAGTAAGTGCCATTTGAATTGGTGCTCCTTTTACAAACGGTGCATGCCAATCGTTTTTGTACTCTTCTTCTAGTTTTGTAATGTCAAATTCCGAAATACTTTTATCATATTTAGCAGAGGTATGGTGTGCTTGCTCAATAATATCTAGATGGATGTGATTCACAGTAAACTGTCCTGTCTCTATGATATTTTCATAGGTATTTCTTGGCACATCTGAAACAGGTCTAAACACAATTCCTAATAATGGGGGATTGGAGCCTAAATGGGTAACCGAACTAAACACCGCAACGTTTGGAGTGCCATCATTTGATTTGGTTCCGATCAGATTTGCCGATTTAAAACCGGAACAACTATTCATCATATTTATTCTGTAAACATGATCTAAATCATCAAAATCTTGCCGTTTTAAGTGTAGCATTTAGTAGTTTTTAAATTGGTTAATTTTCACATCTGACGCTTTCAAATCAAACATTAGATTGTACAGTCCAAAAAACGTTCTATTGATGTATATGAAATGCTTGGAACCACGGTTGCCGTTAAACTTTCGGAGTTCAGTACTTTTGCTGTACCGTTGTGCTAAGTCTCCAATTTTATTAAAAAAATCAGGATTAGAAAAATCAAATATAGAATCATGAAATGGCAATGTAAATACGCTCAGTAGTTCATGAAACATTGCTGTAAAAAATTCTAATTCCTCGGGAGTATCTGTTGGGGTTAAAATTTCTAATTCATACAACTTCTCTTTAAACAACACCGGGTTGTCAATGATTTTTTTATCTGATAATTCAAAATATGGAATGTAAAACTCCTCTGGAATAGATTTCATACAGCCAAAATCGAGTGCAATAAGTTGCGCATTTTCATTTATAAGAAAATTTCCAGGATGAGGATCGGCATGTACCTTTCTGAGCTTGTGTATTTGAAACATATAAAAATCCCAAAGCGCCTGTCCAAGTTGGTTAGACTTCGCTTTATCTGTATTGTGTTTTGTGAATTCAGATAAATGCTCACCTTTCATGAAATCCATAGTAATAATACGGTCTGAAGAGTAATCTTCATAATATTCAGGAAATAACAAATTAGGAATGTGAACACAGTCGTCTGCTATTTTTTTACTTTGAGAAATCTCAAGCTTATAATTGGTTTCCTCAACCAATTTATCTTCCACTTCCTGAAAATATTTATCTGAATCTTTTCCTTTAATGTTGAACATTTTTACAGCAATAGGTTTCACTAGAGCCAAATCCGATTTGATACTATTTGCGACCCCGGGATATTGAATTTTAACGGCCAATTGCTTGCCATCTTTCTCTGCTTTGTGAACCTGCCCAATACTTGCTGCATTCATAGATTCTGAATCAAATTCATCAAAAATCAAATTTGGATGTTGCCCAAAATATTTTTTAAAAGTCTTAATCACTAGTGGGGAAGATAAGGGAGGGACTGAAAATTGTGCTAAAGAAAATTTGTCAACATAAGCTTGCGGTAAAATGCTTTTCTCCATACTGAGCATTTGTGCTACTTTTAAAGCACTTCCCTTAAGTTGTTTTAACCCTGAATAAATATCTTCAGCATTATTTTTGTTAAGATTGTCTTTTGCTTCTTCTTTAGTTTTTGTGATTTTTTCACCGTAATATTTGAGGTAGTTTACACCAACCTTGGCACCCGTTGAAACGAGTTTTCCAGCACGTTCAATTTTTGAAGTTGGGATTCTGTCAATTGACTTCATATTAATTCATGCTAATTTTTTCCTTGAATAAAAACTTTCCTAGATCCACAACGCTTTTAAGCGGAGAAATAGAGATCAAATCAAAACTGGCGTTGATTGATTTTTCAATAAAAATATCTGTTTTTTCAAAGGAAGTCGATGTGTCATCGAGCCAGAATTTTAAAGTAATCATGAGTTGTACCCAGTAAGATTCCTGAACAATACTATCTTTTATTTGTTCTATTTGTTTGTTTTTGATTTGAAGGACTTCAATATCCAATTCATCAATATAGTCCAGGAATTTAGAACGTAACTCCTTTAGCTTTTTTAAGTTTTCAAGTTTGTTACAGCTTTCATTCAAGGCATAAACAACATAACTTCTGTTGGCGGTTAAGTTTTCAAAAAAGGTAAAGTAAAAACTTAATAATTGATTTCTAGAATCGTAGGTAGGATAGTCCTTGCTAGACTCTAATGTTTCTTTGGTGTTCGTAAAAAACAAACTAAATATTTTAGATTCTAGGGTTTCAAAGTTTGTAAAAAACTTATAAAATTCAGCTTCTTTAAAGCCGTTAGATTTTGCAAATGCATAAACAGATTTTGGGGCATGATTGTGCTCTAAAACATACTCCATATATAGGTTTACAAGGGAATTTTGTGAAGGTGTATTTTTTTTGGACATAATTTTTTTGTATTATGTTGTAAAAATACATCTTGTTTAATTAATGAAATATATAATTAAACAAATATTAACATTTATCATCGCAACAATTCTCGCTTTTTACGAGTTTACAGCTGTAAACGGCAAGAAACATTCCAACAAAAGGGGCCGTAAGATACACCCACAAGTGTGTGAAATTCCCTGAAGCAAGGGCAGGAGCCAAAGAACGAATAGGATTCATTGAAGCTTTTGTAAGAGGTCCAGCAAACATCGCTTCTAAAAGAATAACACTCCCAACAGCAATTCCAGCAATAGGTCCAATTTCTTTACTCCCCGTAGAGACATTAATTATTACAACCATTAAGAAAAAGCTAAGCAGCAATTCTATTATAAAAACTTTTAACGGTTCAATGGTTGGAAGTGTTGCTCCTAAATCGCTTTCAGGAAACAAATAAAGTAATAACAAGGATGCAGTAATGGCTCCTATAAATTGAGAAACAATATACTTAGGGACTTCCTGCCAACTGAATTTTTTAGCTACGGCAAAGCCTATTGTAACCGCAGGATTAAAATGCGCTCCTGAAATATCACCAAAGGCATAAATCATAGCCATTACAATAAGACCCCAAGTGATTGCTACTCCTGGGTGGGTGATTGTACCTCCAGTAAAATCATTGATCACCATGGCGCCACAACCACAAAATATCATACTAAAGGTCCCTATAGTTTCAGCGATATAATTTTTCATTCTTTTTTTTTTTCAAAGATACAATCTAATTTTTTTATTAATTACGTTTTCAGTACTACAAAAATGTTAAGAAAAATCCAGACGCATTGTATTTTTGTAAAAAGTAAAATACTTTTGTAGTTGATATTAATGAATTTTATTTCAACAATACAAATATGCTTGTAGTGACACCCCAACATAAAATGGTTGATTTATGGTAAAAAAAACATTTTTTAAACTATACACATGTGTATTAGGTGCTTTTTGTCATGGAATTAACAATACATTACCACTACATTATCGAATGCTTCATCAGTTTTTATGCGGCTATCGAATTTTTTTAAACCATTGATTTATCTATTATATTTATCTTTTTTTGATAAATAGATCAAAATTTCTAGGTTTTTTTATTTTGTATGTTTTTTGTAGTGCTTTTTATTATCACTTATACATTGCTAAGTGAGTATATTTATCAAAACTATAAACAAAATCTAAAAACAATAATTTTTAAAATCAAATTATGAAAAACACTTTGGTAAGATTAATTCTTTTTTTAATTACAACAACCGCTTTTGCTCAGGCAGACAAGGTAAAGGTTGTTAATAATGAAAATGGGATGAAATTAGTAGTGAATGGAGAAGACTTCATGATCAACGGAATGAACTGGGACTATTTCCCAATTGGCACAAATTACTCCTACAGTTTATGGAACCAGTCTGATGATGTAATCAAAGCAGCATTAGATGCAGAAATGGGGTTATTGAAAAATATGGGTGTTAATGTCATAAGACAATATACAGGAGCACAACCAAAATGGATCCAATACATTTATGAAAACTATGGTATTTATACCATGTTAAACCACTCTTTTGGTCGTTATGGACTTACTATAAATGGTGCATGGGTACCAGTAACAGATTATAGCGATGAAGCAACACAAGAGCTATTACTATCTGAAGTCACCAAATTGGCCGAAGATTATAAGGACACTCCTGGTTTATTAATGTTTCTATTAGGAAATGAAAATAATTACGGACTGTTTTGGGCAGGTGCAGAAACAGAAGATTTTCCAGACGAAGAAGAAAAAAGAGATTTCGTTGGAGAAGAGCGTGGAAGACCTATGTATAAATTGATGAATGATGCATCAATTAAAATGAAAAGTATCGATTCGTCTCATCCTGTAGCAATCTGTAATGGGGATGTTTTATTTATAGATATCATTGCTGAAGAATGTAAGGATGTTGATATTTTTGGAACGAATATGTATCGTGGTGCTTCTTTTACAGACGCATTTGAGACTGTTAAAGAAAAATTAGACATGCCAATCATGTTAACTGAATTTGGTTCAGATTCATTTAATGCGCTTGATAATGCCGAAGACCAAAAAATGCAGGCCTATTACATGGTTTCAAATTGGAAAGATATTTATCAGAATGCAGCTGGTTTAGGAAAATCAGAAAATGCAATTGGTGGTTTCACATTCCAGTTTAGTGATGGTTGGTGGAAATTTGGACAAACTAAAAATTTAGAAGTTCATGACAACAATGCCTCATGGTCAAATGGTGGTTATCAACTTGATTACGCTCCAGGAGAAAATAACATGAATGAGGAATGGTTTGGAGTTTGTGCAAAAGGTCCAACAAATTCAAGAGGTCTATACACTTTATATCCACGAGCATCTTATTATGCTTTAAAAATAGCACACCAATTAAACCCTTACGAAGCCGGCGTGACTCCGGATTTTGTTGAAACTCATTTTGACAACATCGAATTAATGGATGCGGTGCTTCGTGCAAGAGGAGATAAAGCAGCTTTGGGAGGCAATGAAAAATTAAAACTAAGCAATTTGAGAATTGAGTCTACAACCTTCAATACGGGCGGAACACTTATTACAACTCCCGACAATGAAGACCCTAATTCGAATGCTTATCCAAATGAACTCGGCTTTGACCACATGCAATCGTATTTTATTGGAGTAGAAGGAAACCCTGCTTCTAATATGCGTGCCAATGTAAATTTCAATATTCTTGGTAATGTTGCTGAAAATCCAATTGATGAAATATTTTATGAAAACCCGGGACGCTCATTTGATGTAAATACAGATGATGGTAATGTAACTATTACAGACCCAAACAGAGTAAGAATTTATAACGCTGAATTTGACTGGAATGCTAAAGACTTTAATTTAAGAGGTTTTTATAGAACAGGACACTATCACTGGGCCTATGAAGGAGATTTCTTTAACTTATATAGAGAAGCCAATTATGGGCCAAATTTAGATTTGTATAACGGTGAAATTTCAGGAATTGAATTTGATGCTAAAGGAGCTTTAAATGGTTTAAAAGCGGCCTTTGGTCCTCAACTTTGGTGGGGAGCGAATCCAGCCGTAATTTTAAAGTACGGTAAAAGATTTGGCAACTGGGATCTAACAACCGTTTACCACGAAGATATTGATGATGTTGGGAGTGCAGTAACTTCAATTGCAATTCCACTTCCAAAAACACGTAGAGTTACGTTACATGCCACAAGAAAATTTGGCAACTTTATTTTTGATGTTGGTGGTATCTGGGGTGGACAACCTTTAAACGGTCGTGAATTTCAAATCGCTGAAGGAACTACGGATAATTATGTAATCTATACAGATGAAATTAATGAAAAAGACAACTGGGGAGCAAAAGCCAAGTTAACCTATCAAAAAGGAGCTTTTATGTGGTATGCACAAGGGGCAAGCATGGGCTTAGTTGCTAATGGTGGATCCGATCAAACACAAACATTTACTGGATGGAGATTAAAAGATTCTGGAAGCGGTAACCAAAACAACTTCCTTTCTGGGTTTGCATATACCTTTGGAGATTTTCAAATTGCTCCTAATTTCTTATGGCAAAAACCAATTGTTGCTGCAATGCCCAACGATTTAGATGGAGGACCTGGACGTCTAAGAAACGTTCAAGATGATCCATTTGCAGTTAGAGCCAACAGAGAAACTACAGCTGGAGAACTCTTATTAACATACGATCCAACTCCAGGAACATGGATGTATGAGTGGGATAACGACCGCGCTGAAGATGCAAAATTTGCATTCAACCTTGGTTTTGTATTTCGTCATCACCCAACAGCTCAAGATGCAGCAGTTGGTTTCTTAGCGAATCGTACTTCTTTTGCATTCCCAAATGCAGCTCCTGCTCAAGATTTATGGGAAGCTCATTCACGAATTGTTTCTAAACTAAATCCAGACCTTGGATTTATCGCTAATTTTTATGCCGGTAACGCACAAGCAAACGGTAGTGATGATCGTTTAATAGAACGATTTGGTGGAGATATTCGATTCATCTATAACAAATTAAAACTAACCCACACTCTTAAATTTAACGATTGGGGACCTTTTGATTATCACCGTGATTTTAACCTAACATATCCTGTACAGTTAATGTTAGATTTATCAACAACCTTAGGAAAACCAGATTGGTTTATCCTTCCAAATACACAAGTTGGAGTACGTGGAACATGGCGTTCACTAAACGAATACTCGCCACGTTACTCCCCAATGTTCATTCCTCCAAATACCTATCCAGCAGTACCGCCTATCAGTTCTGTAGGATTTCCTAATGGAAGCGAATGGGAAATTAGAACATACATTCATATTAATATAGGAAAATAAAACACTGTAAAAATGAAAAATATAAAATTTATGTATTCAAGAATCACACTCCTCACAGGTTTACTTTTTGTAATCACCATGAGTTGTGAAAGAGATATTTCTGATGAAGCCGAATTTGCTACCCTATCCAAAACAGGCGAAATCTTCACTGATTCACCCATAGGACTTGGAAGTGATTTTTACTTTCCGTATTTAGGTTCTAAAGCAACAGCGTGGTCAGTTGATGAAAATGAAGGCTATGAAAGCCAGGCTTCCATGAGATTTGATGTGCCAAATGCAAATGATCCAGATGGAAGTTATGCTGGGGGTATTTTTAGAGTCGAAGGCTCAGGTCGTGATCTTACAGAATTCGATGCACTTACTTTTTGGGCAAAAGCATCTCAAGGGGTTGTGATTGGAGAAATTGGATTTGGACAAGACTTTGGGTTAAACCAATATCAAGTAAACGATACCAATGTAAGTTTGAGCACAAACTGGGTAAAATATGTGATTCCAATTCCAGACCCTTCAAAACTTTTTGATGAAAGAGGAATGTTTTGGTATTCGGCAGGAACTCAAAACACAGGCGGTTTAGGTTACACCTTTTGGATTGACGAATTAAAATTTGAAAGACTCGGAACCATTGGTCAACCAAGACCTGCTATTTTAAATGGTCAAGATCTTGTACAAGATGCCTTTGCAGGAATTGATTTAGAAATAACAGGCCTTACACAAACGTTTAATTTGGGTTCTGGGCTTAACAAAACAGTTAATGTAGCACCAAGTTATTTTGACTTTACATCTTCAGATCCTAGTTTAGCATTCGTTGATCAATTTGGTGTTGTTAGTGTTAGTGATGGTACAGCGGTTATCACAGCCAGTTTAGGAGGCGTAGAAGCACAGGGTTCAATGACCGTAAGTGCTGTCGGTGGATTCGATGTTGCACCCACTCCAACAAGAAACTCTAGTGATGTAATCTCGCTTTTTAGTGATAGCTATACAAATGTTCCTGTTGACTTTTTTAACGGCTATTGGGAGCCATGGCAAACAACTTTATCTAGTGATTTTGTAGTCAGTGGTAACAATATGATTCACTACACGAATTTTAATTTTGTAGGAATTCAATTTGCAAATCCAACAATTGATGCTACTGAATTTTCTAAGGTTCATCTCAATGTTTATATTCCTGAAGAACCTTCAAACCTTGATTTTTTAATTACAGTAAGAGATTTTGGAGCAGATCAAGTTGATGGTGGTGGTGATGATACATTCCAACAAATATTTTTTAATGGAACTGATTTTGAACCAGGTGTTTGGAATACATTAGAATTTGATATAACTCTAAATGTTAAAGATAATATGGGACTTCTTATTATGGAAAACATAAACGGTTCTTCGTTAACAGAACTGTATGTAGATAATATTTATTTTTATAGAGGAAACTAGATCAATTTAAAACAACAAAACAATAAAACATGAATAATATAAATAAACATAAAATGCGGGTTCAAACAGCAGTGCTGAAGACCTTTGTTTTTGCATTAGTTCTAACGCTTACAAATTGTTCTAACGAAGAAACTCAAACGGTTGCGACTTATACAAATTTGGTTATGTCAGATGAATTTGATGTAGAAGGCGCTCCGAATTCTGAAATCTGGAACTATGATATAGGAACAGGTGTCAATGGATGGGGCAACAACGAATTGCAATATTACACCGACCGTCCAGAAAATGTAACCGTTCAAAATGGATTGTTAGTAATTTCTGCTATTCAAGAGAATTATAACGGATCTTCATACACATCCGCTAAGCTACTTACTAAAGGAAAATTTTCTCAAGCCTACGGACGTTTTGAAGCCCGTATAAAAGTTCCTGGTGGATCTGGACTTTGGCCTGCATTTTGGCTCTTAGGAGATAATTATGATGTTGACGGATGGCCTCAATGTGGTGAGATTGATATTATGGAATACCGAAGACAAGAACCTACAAAGGTAAGTGGTTCTATTCACGGACCAGGCTATTCTGGTGAAACAGATCCTCAAGGACAAGTGACTAAAAGTTATGACTTAGGAAATGAACGTTATGATGCCGGATTCCATGTATTTGGAATCGAGTGGGGTCCAGAATATATCAACTATTACATTGATGATGTATTATACAATCAAATTACACCTTCAGATATTGAAGTCACTCCAGAAGATGCTATTTATACATTAAACGATGGCGTTCCAGCAACTGATGACACAGAAGCAATAGAACCGACTGATGTGACGGGAGATTGGGTTTTCAATAAACCGTTTTATATCATCATCAATTTGGCCGTTGGAGGGAACTTCCCTGGTAGTCCTGTGAGTGGAGAGACGTTTCCACAAAACATGCTAGTAGATTACGTAAGAGTATATGAACAATAGAAAATAACTAATATAACAGACAATGAAAAATTTAATTAAAACATTAAAAAAAGTATCACTACTTATCTTAGCAATCAGTTTTATGGGTTGTGACGACGATGAAGCGGTGTTACCACAACTTACAGCTGGTTTTACGCACACGATTAATGCGAGCACAGGAACAGTAACCTTTATTAATACATCAATAAATGCCTCTATGTATGATTGGGATTTTGGAGATGAAAGTACTTCAAATCTTATCAACCCAGTAAACGTTTATGAAAACGGAACATACTTAGTAGTGTTAAGATCATCAAACGTTGCAGGAGCATTCGATATCTTCACAGATGAAATCACAATTAATGTTGCTGAAGTCGTAGGAACTTGTGATGCTGAAACAGCAGAGTCTTTATCTGCTTCTGACTTTAATATGACATTTTTGTCAGACCCAACTGCTGATATAACTTCAGATGGTGCAGGTTTTTCTTGGATCGACAACCCAGATTTTGAAAATGATGTCAATACATCTTGTAAAGTCGGACAGATCGATAGAACGAGTGCAGCACAGTATGCAAACAATCAACTTGATTTAGATGCGAAGTTAGATTTTAATTCAAATACAGGCTTTAAACTAAAAGTATGGTCTCCAACTGCAAGTACAGCTGTATTATTAAAATTAGAAGATAAGACCGATTCAAGTATTTTTAAAGAAGTTTCAGCTACCACGTCGGCAGAAAGTGCTGGAGCATGGGAAGAGATTAGCTTTGATTTTGAAAGCGCAGATTCTAACAAATTTGATAAAATTGTAGTGTTCTTTGAATTAGGTACTTCAACTGAACAAACATATTATATAGACGATCTAATGCTTTATGGCGAAGGCAACGGCAACGGCGGCGGCGGTGGCGGCGCATGTACTCCTGAAACAACGGAATCTTACAGTGCTGCAAACGTTAATATGACCTTTCAAACAGACCCATCTGCAGATTTTATTTCTGATGGAGCAGGTTTTTCATGGGTAGATAATCCAGATTTTGACAATGCTGTAAACACTTCGTGTAAAGTTGGTCAAGTGGTAAGAGGTAATAACAACCCTTGGGATAACAATCAATACGATTTAGATGCAAAACTAGATTTTAATGCAAATACAGGTTTTAAAATTAAAGTATGGTCTGCAAGACCAAATACTGAGGTGAGATTAAAGTTAGAAGAAATTGGAAATGCTGGTAACAATACTGAACAATTTTTAACGACTTCCGTTACGAGTGGATGGGAAGAATTAACATTCCCTTTTACAGCTGCGGACAGTAATAAATTTAACAAGATTGTTCTTTTCTTTGATTTAAATACAACGAGTACAGATACCTATTATTTTGATGATTTAAGACTATACGGCAACGGCAATAGCGGCGGCGGCGGTGGCGGCGGTGGCGGCACAGGTTCTTATAACCTTACGCTACCTATTGATTTTGAAACATCTGGACATGGAGCAAATTGGACTTGGAATGTTTTTGAGAATGATTCAAACCCACCACTAGAATTTGTAGCAAATCCAAATGCATCAGGAATTAATAACTCTGCGACTGTAGCTAAAATCACAGCACTTCAAACTGGTAACCCTTGGGCTGGTACCGAAACTGCACATGGAGAAATGGGAATTACTTGGGATCTTTCGGCTTCAAATGCGATCATAAAAGTTATGGTTTACAAAACTGTAATTAGTGACGTGGGGGTTAAATTAGTAAACCCTTCTGGAGGGGCACAAATAGAGATAAAAGTTCCCAATACAGTAGTTAATGCATGGGAAGAGTTGACGTTTGATTTTACCAGTCGTATTGGAAACGGATTAGATGGTTCTACAAACATTGATCAAATTGTTGTATTCCCTGATTTCGATTTAGGTGGAAGATCAGCTGACAATGTGATCTATTTTGATAATATAACGTTTCAATAATTTATTTATAAGGCTAGAGGTAAAACTCTAGCCTTATTTTTTTTTATTTTTAATAGTACATCATTTCTCGATGAAACTATCATATCCTTAAAAGAATCGCTATAATTTTAGTTTATTAAAATAAATGAATTATAACAGAAAAAAAAGTGCTTGTTAAAGCAAATTATAATATGCCTTTTTTATTTTTGAAATCACAAATTATTTTTTAAAAACAAACAAATCTAAGCAGTTAAACAATATTATAGAATTAAAAATCTCATTGTACGATCATATGAGGTTTCATTACAAAAAATTAAATGACAAAAAAAGCTATTTTTTCAGGCAAAGATAAAGACGTAAATCAAGGAGCGGATATAAAAGGAACCTTAGTAAATATCGACAACGAAGTTTATTACAAGATTTCTAATAGTGATAAAATGAGACCATTTTTTATGAGCATCGTTAGTGATTCTAATCACTGGATGTTTATTTCAAGTAATGGAGGCCTAACAGCTGGAAGAAAAAACTCTGAATTCGCTTTGTTTCCGTATTATACAGATGATAAAATTACGGAAGCCGCCGAAATCACAGGAAGTAAATCTATTTTTCAAGTCGTCAAAAATGATCAAGTTCATTTATGGGAACCTTTTTCTGATCGTTTTGCTGGAACGTACAGAACTACTCGAAACTTATACAAAAATGAGTATGGCAACAAAGTCTTATTTGAAGAAATTAATCACGATTTAGAGTTGACCTTTCAGTACCAATGGAATTCTACAAATACATTTGGATTTATAAAAAAATCGAAACTTATCAATACTTCAACATCTAAGGTTGAAATTAATGTATTGGATGGAATCCAAAACATATTGCCTTACGGAGTTGGAAGTGATTTACAGAATGCAAGTAGTAATTTAGTAGATGCATATAAACGCAGTGAGTTAGAAAAAAGTTCTGGTTTAGGAATTTATGCTTTAAGTGCGATCATTGTAGATAAAGCGGAGCCTAGTGAAGCTTTAAAAGCTAACATCGTTTGGTCTATAGGTTTAGAAAATTCTAAATATTTATTATCGTCATTACAGCTCGATAACTTTAGAAAACTACACCCTATTTCAGAAGAAACAGATGTTAAAGCCGAAAAAGGTGCTTATTTTGTGAATTCACAAATCGTATTATCTTCGCTAGAGAACAAAGAATGGATGCTTGTTGCAGAAGTGAATAAAAACCATTCATCAATTGCAAAACTAATTAATCAAATTAAAGCCAATGATGGTTTATGGGAACTGATCAACCAAAAAATTGAGAAAGGAACTTCACGATTAATTGATTTAAATGCAGCTTCTGATGGATTACAGCTTTCAGCAGATAAATTTAGAGATATACGTCATTTTTCAAATACCTTATTTAATATTATGAGAGGTGGGATTTTTGATGATAATTATCAGATTGAAAAATGGGATTTCCAAAATTATCTTTTAAAAGCCAATAAAAAAGTTTCAAGAACCACTGAAACAGTTATCGAGAAACTTCCAGAAAAATTTTCACTTTCAGTTCTACAATCACTCGCTAACGAAGTTGATGATACGAATTTTAGACGCTTATGTTTTGAATATATGCCCTTAAAATTTAGCCGTCGTCATGGAGATCCAAGTCGTCCTTGGAATAAATTCTCTATCAACACCAAAAGTGAAATAGACGGTTCAAAAATATTAGATTACGAAGGAAATTGGCGTGATATTTTCCAAAACTGGGAAGCCTTAGCGCATTCTTATCCAGCGTTTATTGAAAGTATGATTCATAAGTTTTTGAACGCAACTACTTTTGATGGTTACAACCCATACCGAGTTACCAAAGGGGGGTTCGATTGGGAAACTATTGAGCCAGACGATCCTTGGTCATACATTGGATATTGGGGCGATCACCAAGTGATTTATTTACTCAAATTTTTAGAGTTTATTGAAAGCCATCAGCCAGGAAAATTAGCAACTCTATTTGATAAAGATTTATTTGTTTATGCCAATGTTCCTTATAAAATTAAGAGTTATGACGCTCTGCTTGAAAATCCAAAAGACACCATTGAATTTGATGAAGCATTAGATCATAAAATTAGAGAACAACGCGTAGAACTGGGAGCGGATGGTGCTTTACTTCGCGATGAAAATAGATTCATTGTAAAAGTTAATTTCATTGAAAAAATATTAGCCACGACTTTAGCTAAACTTTCAAACTTTATTCCAGAAGGTGGAATTTGGATGAATACACAACGTCCAGAATGGAACGATGCTAACAACGCCTTAGTAGGAAGTGGAGTGTCTATGGTTACCTTGTATTATTTACGACGTTTCCTAAAATTCTTTGACACAGTTGTAGTACAATCCGATTTAGAAACCGTAGAAGTTTCCAAAGAGCTTGTTACATTCTTCAATGCCATTCATACAACATTTAAAGATAATCAACAGTTGCTTTCTGAGCGTATCAATGATACAGACAGAAAAAACATCTTAGATGCCTTAGGAACCGCAGGAAGTAATTATAGAGATCAAATTTATAAAGCCGCTTTTTCAGGAAGAAAAAATGAAATTGCTATTGAAGATATAAAATCATTTATTGACCTAAGTCTCCAGTATTTAGAGCACTCAATTGAAGTAAATAAGCGAGAAGATAACTTATATCACGCCTATAATTTGATGACCATCAATGAAAATAACAGCGTTTCAATTTCATATTTAGATGAAATGTTAGAAGGGCAGGTTGCGGTATTAAGCTCACAATATTTATCTTCTAAACAATCCTTATCTGTTTTAGATGCAATGAAAGCCAGTAAACTGTTCCGTCCCGATCAGTACAGTTATTTACTATATCCGAACAAAGAATTAAAAGGGTTTATTGAGCGTAATACAATTTCAGAGTCTGCTGTAGCATCCTCTAAATTATTGGAACAACTCGTTTCCGATGGAAATGTGCGGATTTTAGAGAAAGACGTTAATGGAGATCACCATTTCAACGGAAACTTTAAAAATGCTAATGATTTAAAAGCAGCTCTATTAGAACTTGCAGGAACTTCTTATGAAGCACTTGCTAAATCAGAAACTCCAAAAGTTCTTCAAATTTTTGAAGAAGTCTTTAATCATAAAGCTTTTACAGGACGTTCAGGAACATTTTATGGTTATGAAGGTTTAGGGTCTATTTATTGGCATATGGTTTCAAAATTGCAATTGGCAGTGTTGGAAACTTGTAATTCAGCCATCGATTCTGAAACAGATGCAGTTACAATAGGGAGTTTGTTAGATCATTATTATGAAATTAATGCAGGAATTGGTGTACATAAATCACCAAAACTGTATGGCGCATTCCCAACCGATGCTTATTCACATACACCTGCAGGAAAAGGCGCCCAACAACCCGGAATGACGGGACAAGTAAAAGAAGATGTTTTATCTCGTTTTGGTGAATTAGGCGTAGAGGTTTCCGATGGAAAACTCGGATTTAATCCACGTTTATTGCGAAAAGATGAATTTTTACAAGAAAGTAACATATTTCATTACATCGCAATCCCTACGAATAAAGATAGCATTTTGATTTCTAAGGACTCTTTGTGTTTCACCTATTGTCAAGTCCCTGTTATATATACGATTGCTGATCAAGACAGTTTAACGGTTGATTTTAGTAATGGAGCCACAAAAACGTTTAACAGCTTAAACTTAGACACAGAAATAAGTAATAAAGTATTTAATCGTAATGGTGAAGTTGTTCAAATAAATGTGCAAATTAAAAAAGAACGACTAAAATAATGTCGATAGGAGATTATGAGAAAAACAACATACATATTAAATTTAATACTGCTTGTTTTTCTTGTAATGTCCTGTAAAGAAAACAAACAAAAAGAACGCATACCAAACGATCAAAGACAAAAAGAAGTGACTGCTAAAGATATATTAGGAAATTCAAACTATTTAGCCATCTCTTATGGTGGGTATCGAAAATCATCAAGAGATTTTCAACCTACAATAGGAGAGCTTAAAGAAGATATGAAAATTCTTCACGCGATGAATATCCGAATATTACGAACTTATAATGTTCAATTAGCGCATACATCTAACATTTTAAAAGCAATCCGCGAACTAAAAAATGAAGACTCCACTTTTGAAATGTATTTGATGTTAGGGGCTTGGATTGATTGTAAAAATGCCTGGACAGATAAACCAGTAGACCACAACATAGAAAGCGAAAACAATGCAGCAGAAATTGATCGTGCGGTTTCTTTAGCACAAGAATATCCTGAGATTGTAAAAGTCATTGCTGTAGGAAATGAATCCATGGTAAAATGGGCTACTTCTTATTATGTACAACCCAATGTGATTTTAAAATGGGTTACACATTTACAATCCTTAAAAGAAAAAGGAGATTTATCAAAAGATCTTTGGATTACCAGTTCGGATAATTTTGCTTCTTGGGGCGGGGGAGATCCTCAATACCATGTGGAAGACCTTACAAAATTAATCAAAGCTGTGGATTATTTATCTGTTCATACCTATCCCATGCATGACACCCACTATAACCCCGTTTTTTGGGGCGTTTTTGGAAATGAAACAGAACTTTCTAGTTTAAAACGAATTGATATTGCTATGAATCGCGCCAATACATACGCCATTTCTCAAGTCGATAGTGTAGCGCGTTATATTAAAAGTTTAGGAATATACAAGCCAATTCATGTTGGGGAAACTGGATGGGCAAGTGCTTCTAATGGATTTTATGGTGCCAAAGGATCAAAAGCAACCGATGAGTATAAAGAATCCATTTATTATAATAACATCCGTCAATGGACGAATGAAAATAATATGTCATGCTTTTATTTTGAAGCTTTTGATGAACCATGGAAAGATGCTCATAATAAGGGAGGATCTGAAAACTATTTTGGGTTATTTACAGTAGATGGTAAAGCAAAATATGCCCTTTGGGACTTGGTAGATCAAGGTGTTTTTGATGGATTAACCCGTGGAGGCAATCCTATTACGAAAACCTATAATGGCAATAAAGAAGCATTATTACTAGAAGTTGAATTACCCCCAACAAAAAATAAACTATAAACCACCTAAATCAAATAACTTGAAAACGTATCATTTTTTAATTTTATCTGTAATGCTCACAGCTTGCACGTCCAAAAAACCCTTGGAAGTTACTGTTTATGAAACTTCTGTAAACGGGAATAAATTGACTAAAGTCTCAGAATTTGAAATTTCTGAAAATCCTTCTAAAATTCAACTTAATCCTGAAATAACATTCCAAACTATCACTGGTTTTGGGGGGTCATTTACGGAATCTTCGGCCTATTTACTAAATCGTTTAAGTAAAAAAAATAGAACCAAAATACTTGAGGCTTATTTTAGTGAAAAAGGAGCAAACTATTCATTGACTCGTACACATATAAGTTCTTGTGATTTTTCATTAAATAATTATACATACGCGCCAATAGCCGATGATCTTGAGCTTGAACATTTCAGTATCAAAGAAGATCAAGACGATTTAATTCCAATGATAAAAGAAGCCATGGCTATTTCTGAAGATGGATTTAAAATTATTGCCTCTCCATGGACCGCTCCACCTTGGATGAAAGACAATAACAACTATGTAGGAGGAAAACTACTTCCAGAATATTACGACTCCTTTGCCTTGTTTTTCTCTAAATATTTAGATTCTTATAAAGCTGAAGGCATTGATATTTGGGGCTTAACACCCGTAAATGAGCCACATGGAAATGGTAACAACTGGGAAAGTATGCATTTCTCCCCAGAAGAAGAAACAGATTTTGTTCAAAACTATTTAGGTCCAAAATTGGAAGCCGAAGGAAAAGCAGATATTAAAATCTTAGGCTACGATCAAAACAGAGATGGTTTAAAAGAATGGGTCGATGATATGTATAAAGACGAAGCTTCCTCTAAATACTTTGCCGGAACTGCAATACATTGGTATGAAAGCACCTATGATTTTTTCCCAAAAGCCTTGCAATACGCACATGCCAAAGCCCCTAACAAATACCTCATAGAAACAGAAGGTTGTATAGATTCAGAAATCCCAAAATGGCAAGATGACAAATGGTATTGGTCTAAAGAAGCAACAGATTGGGGTTACGACTGGAGAGAACCCGCTAAGAAATATTTGCACCCAAAATATGCCCCCGTTAATAGATATGCAAGAGATATTATTGGCTGCTTAAATAACTGGGTTGACGGTTGGGTCGATTGGAATATGGTACTTGATAGACAAGGGGGACCAAACTGGTTTGAAAACTGGTGTGTAGCTCCAATCATCGTTGATCCCGATGCCGACGAAGTCTATTTTACTCCCTTATATTATACAATGGCACATTTCAGCAAATACATTCGTCCTGGCGCTAAAGTAATTGGGTTAGATAATTCGGATAAAGAGTTACAAGTTACTGCTGCACAAAACCCTGACGGTTCAATCGCAGTTGTGGTCTTTAACGAAGGAGAAACATTAAAATCTTTTGAACTCTCTTTAGGAGAAACTTCAAAGTCAATAACAATTCAACCACAAACACTACAAACTATATTATTACCATAAACACACAAACAAACTAAAACACATCTCTAACAAACTAAAACCAAACCACTATGTCTATTAATTCTAAAAAAGTTCCTTTCGGGCAAAAAGTTGCCTTTGGTATAGGCATGCTTGCCAATCAAATGTTTCCAGCCATTTTAGGAATATTTATGGTTGTCTTAGTAGAAGATTTAAAGTTTTCTGGACTAATGTGGGGAATGATATATCTGTTTCCTAGATTATTTGATGCCATATCAGATCCAATCATGGGTTTTGTTTCCGACAATACTAAATCAAAATGGGGACGACGACGACAGTATGTATTAATAGGTGGAATTATTATGGGAATTGCTTACATTTTTATGTGGCAGTTATTTAAAGAAAATTCATTACAATTTAATTTTTGGTATTTCTTTTTGTGGTCTATCATTTTTTATTTGGGCCTCACTTTTTTTAGTGTTCCTTATGTTGCCATGGGCTATGAAATGAGCGATGATTTTCATGAGCGTACAAATATTATGGCTATTGCCCAATGGATAGGGCAGTGGGCATGGGTAATTGCACCATTATTTTGGATAATCATGTATGATCCTGAGTGGTTTCCATCTGCGGAAGTGGCCGTTAGAGAATTAGCAATATGGGTTGCTATTCCTTGTGCGTTTTGTGCTATTGTCCCAGCTTTATTTATTAAAGGAGAATCAACTCTTGATAAAGATTACGAACCTTTAAACTGGTCAAATATTGGCAATAGTCTAAAAAAAATATACATCAGTTTTGTAGAAGCTTTTAAAATTAAAGAATTTAGGAAGCTTTGCGGTGCTACGTTTTTAATTTTTAATGCTTTTAATACCGTTGCTTCACTCACCTTTTTTGTGATTGTATATAAATTATTTAATGGAGATGCAGGAGCATCGGGAATATGGGTCTCATTATTTGGGTGTCTAGGAGCGTTAGGAACTACATTTATTGTAATCCCTATTGTTTCTTGGTTATCAAAAAAAATAGGGAAGAAGAAAGCGTTTATGGCTTGTCAGGGGATTTCAATTATTGGTTATATAATGCTCTATTTTTTATTCATCCCTGGAAAACCTTGGATGTATATCATAGCCCTCCCTTTCTTTTCTTTTGGTATTGGAAGCCTGTTCACGATTATGATGTCTATGACAGCCGATGTTATTGATATAGATGAATTAAATACAGGCAAACGAAGAGAAGGAACCTTTGGAGCAATTTATTGGTGGATGGTAAAAGTTGGTTATGCAATCGCTGGAGCCTTAAGTGGTGTAATCATATGGCTTGTTGGTTTTAATTCAGATTTATCAACCCTAGATCAGCAAGAAGCAGTTAACGGATTACACGCTTTCTTTTGTTTTTTCCCAATGGTAGGTACACTTTTCGCGATGTATATCATGAAAGATTATAGTATCGATGAAGAACGCGCTAATGAAATCCGAACAGCATTAGATAACCGTAAAGCACAACCTAAAAAGTTAAACACATATTACAAAGAAAATAAACTTCTCGAATTTTCTAATCTAGGTCTTAATGTAGGTTTAGATACCGATACTGATTTCACCTCCAAATCAGATGCAGAAATTAAAACCCTTTTTTCAAACACATTGAGTAATGGTCTTCACGGGTTGTGTTTTAGTCCGTATTTAGAAGGGCAAAATATTGGAGATCAATTATCTCAGTCTCAAATCAGTAAACGGATGGAGGTCATTGCACCTTATACCAAGTGGGTACGATCTTTCTCATGTACAGAGGGCAACCAACATACGCCTAAAATTGCTAAAGCAAAAGGATTAAAAACGATGGTTGGTGCTTGGATTGGTGATGATAAAAATCAAAACGAAAAAGAGATTATAGCACTGATAAAGCTCGTAAAATCTGGTTTAGTAGATATTGCAGTTGTTGGAAATGAAACCTTAATGCGTGGAGAACTCAGCGAGGAAAATCTGATTGCATACATTAATAGAGTAAAAAAAGCATTGCCTGGAATTCCTGTGGGATACGTGGATGCCTATTACCAATTTGTAGAACGTCCGAAGCTTATTGAAGTATGCGATGTTTTGTTAGTAAACTGTTACCCATTTTGGGAAGGTTGTAGCATTGATCAATCGGCAACGTATTTAAAGCAAATGTATGCGGTTATACAAAAAGTATCTGACGGGAAGCCTGTTATAATTACAGAAACAGGTTGGCCAAGTCAAGGCAACCCTACGAATGCTGCATACCCTTCAGAAAATAATGCGATGAAATACTTTATAAATACAGTCAATTGGGCACAACAAAATAAAGTACCAATGTTTTATTTCTCCTCATTTGATGAATCGTGGAAGGTGCATCACGAAGGCGATGTTGGCGCACGTTGGGGTCTTTGGGATAAAAACGAGCAATTAAAATTTCAATAACAATAAAAACTCAAGATTATGTCATTTAGAGAAGAATCTTATTACAAACCTAAAAAAGATTACAGTCAGATTTCTACTAAAGGAATAGATGTATCTCAAGACACGTTAGAAGATCTAAAAAACTTATGGCGTAAAACCATACAAGATGGTTTACACGGTATTTGTTTTAGTATGTACGAAGATGGTCAAAAGCCTGGAGATGATATTAGTATGGCTCAAGTTGAGCGTCGTGTTAAGATTTTAAAACCTTATGTAGGTGCTATTCGTTCATTTTCATGTACAGAAGGCAATGAATTCGTGCCTGTAGCAGCCAAAAAGCATGGTTTAAGAACATTAGTCGGAGCATGGCTTGGTGATGATAAAGAAGAGAACGAAAAAGAAATTGAAGGTCTAATTGCATTAGCAAAAGCAGGACATGTAGATGTAGCTGCTGTAGGTAATGAAGTTTTGTACCGCGACGATTTAACCTTAGAAGAATTGATAGGTTATATGAAACGTGTAAAAGAAGCCTTAGCAGGACTAAATATTCCAATAGGATATGTAGATGCTTACTATGAGTTTTCTCGTCATCCAATTATTGTAGAGCACTCAGATATTATATTAGCCAATTTATATCCTTATTGGGAAGGGTGTCCTATAGACTATTCATTAGGTCACATGCAAGCTATGTATGGAGAAGTCGTAGATTCAGCACAAGGCAAACCTATTATCATTACAGAAACAGGCTGGCCAAGTCAAGGTGGGGGCTTGAGAGGTGCAATTGCGAGCAAAAAAGCTGCAATGAAATACTTTATTGACACCATGCGATGGACAAAAGAAAATGACATTCCTAATTTCTATTTCTCCTCTTTTGATGAGTCTTGGAAAGTTGGTGCCGAAGGGGATGTTGGTGCCTACTGGGGTCTGTGGGATAAACATGAGAAATTGAAGTTTTAACATCCAAATTCTTCTCAGAAATAAAGGTTTTTTGTTTGTTGGAGTGTATATTCTAACACAACTTAAAACCTGTTTCTTGTTTTATTATTCCGTAATATTTAGTAGATTTAAATTCTCAAATTTACTAATATGCTCAAAAAAATCTACGGAAGTGCCGTTTTTGGTGTGGAAGCACACACCATCACAATCGAAGTAAATGTCGATTATGGCATCGGTTACCATTTGGTCGGATTACCAGATAACGCCATTAAAGAAAGTAATTTTCGGATTGCAGCAGCCCTTCAAAATAATGGTTATAAAATTCCCGGTAAAAAACTTATTATTAATATGTCGCCTGCCGATATGCGCAAAGAAGGCTCTGCCTATGACTTGCCCTTAGCAATGGGAATTCTGGCCGCTTCCAATCAAATCAAAGAGATGCATATCGAACGCTATATCATCATGGGAGAGCTTTCCTTGGATGGAACGGTGCAATCCATTAAAGGCGCACTGCCCATTGCAATTAAAGCCTTAGAAGAAGGTTTTGAGGGATTTATCTTGCCGAAAGAAAACGCCAAAGAAGCCGCCATTGTGAGTGGTTTAAAGGTGTATGGAGTAGAGCACATCTCCGAAGTAATCGATTGTTTTGATAACAACACCCCCTTAGAACAAACCATTGTGGATACCCGTGCTGAGTTTCAAAAAAGCCTAGATCATCCCGAATTTGATTTTTCAGATGTCAAAGGCCAGGAGAGCATCAAACGTTGTATGGAAATTGCTGCTTCGGGAGGGCATAATATCATCTTAATTGGTCCGCCAGGAGCTGGAAAAACCATGCTCGCTAAACGCTTACCTTCCATATTACCTCCGATGACTTTACATGAAGCTTTGGAAACCACCAAAATACACTCGGTAGTCGGACGTATTGGTGCTCAAAAAGGGTTGATTGCACAACGCCCATTTCGATCTCCACATCACACCATATCAAACGTTGCGCTCGTAGGGGGAGGGAGTTATCCGCAACCAGGAGAGATTTCATTGTCTCATAATGGCGTATTGTTTTTAGATGAATTGCCCGAGTTTAAACGGGAAGTCTTAGAAGTGATGCGACAGCCTTTAGAAGATAGAGAGGTTACAATTTCACGTGCTAAGTTTACAGTCACTTATCCCAGTAGTTTTATGTTGGTAGCCAGTATGAATCCCAGTCCAAGTGGATATTTCAATGATCCAAATGCACCAATGATGTCTTCTGCAACAGAGATGCAGCGTTATTTGGGTAAAATTTCGGGACCATTATTGGATCGTATTGATATTCATATTGAGGTGACACCTGTTCCTTTTGAAAAATTATCGGACGAGCGTAAAGGAGAGTCTTCTGTGAATATTAGAAAACGGGTTACCAAAGCACGCGCAGTTCAAACCAAACGCTTTGAAGATTCGGAGGTTGTGCATTACAACGCACAAATGAATACCAAACAAATTAGAAAATACTGCAAACTCGATGCCTCATCGATGCAGCTTTTGAAAACCGCAATGGAACGTTTAAATTTATCAGCCTGTGCCTACGATCGTATCCTAAAAGTAGCCAGAACAATTGCCGATTTAGAAGACAAAATTTCAATAGAAAGTTCCCATATTAGTGAGGCTATTCAGTATAGAAGCTTAGATCGTGAAGGGTGGTTGGGGTAATATCTTATATATTAAACTAAAGATTTGATTTATAAACTTAAATATATGGTTATCAAGTTTTTATAAATTAACTATAAGAAAAAACTATGGCGATAAATATGTTGATTTAATGCCTTTTAGCTGAAGAATTTAAAGAGTCGTTTCAGATTTTTAAGTTTGTTTGTGTAAGGGGCATAACGCAGCGGAATGTCTAGCCAATTTGCTTTAATAACAATCCCTTTTTTGTGTGAAAATGTATCAAATCCAAGCTTTCCGTGATAGGTTCCAATACCACTTTCTCCGACCCCTCCAAAGGGTAATTTAGAGTTTCCAAAATGAATCATTGTATCGTTTATTGTACCTCCACCAAAGCTATAGGTTTCAATCATTTTTTTGTAGAAAGAGGAGTCAGATGAAAAGACATAAAACCCAAGAGGTTTGTCATAATGGCTTAAGATGGATTGGATGTCATTTTCAGTTTCATAACTCAAAATAGGCAGGATAGGACCAAATATTTCACCTTTCATCACTTCCGAATCCATTGAAGGTTCGTTAATTAGTGTAGGAGCGAGGTAGGAATCTGAGGCATCGTATGTGCCACCAAAAATAACTTCAGAGTCCTTAAGCATAGCAATCAACCTTGATAAGTGGGCGGAATTAACGATTCGAGGATAGTCTTCAGATGTTTGCGGGTTTGTGCCGTAAGCTTTTGTGATTTCAGACTTTAAATCATGAATTAATTGTGTTTTTATCGAGTTATGTACCAATAAATAATCAGGTGCAATACAAGTTTGACCTGCATTGACAAATTTACCCCATACCAATCGTTTTGCAACTAATTGCGTATGCATGGTAGCGTCAATGATACAAGGGTTTTTTCCACCTAATTCGAGAGTTACTGGCGTTAAAAACGGGGCTGCTGCTTTGGCTACAATTTTTCCAACCGCGACACTTCCAGTGAAAAAAATGTAATCCCAGCGTTCCTTTAAAAGTAAAGTCGTTTCTGGAACCCCACCTTGAACAACCTTAACATGTTCAGGGGTAAACACAGTGCTTAGAAGGTCTTCTAATAACTGCGAGGTATGGCTTGTGTGTTCACTCGGTTTTAGAACAACCGTATTGCCTGCAGCAATGGCAGCAATAAGAGGAGCAACCGCCAACTGAAACGGGTAGTTCCATGGTGCAATAATCAGTACAGTCCCATAAGGCTCACTATAAATATAGTCTTTAGAAGGAAAGTTGAGTCCTGATGCTCTTACTCTTTTCGGCTTCGACCAAGAGTCAATATGTTTTAAAGTAGCGTCAATTTCTGAAATGATAATACCAACTTCACTTAAATAGGCTTCAAATTTAGATTTTTTAAAATCCTTGTAAAGCGCTTCGTAAATAGCCTCTTCTCTGGAAATAATTTCTTTGCGTAGTTTAACGAGTAAATTCTTAAGTGCATTCACATCACGAGTTGCACGAGTTAGAAAATACTGTTTCTGAGTTTCTAAAATTAACTTTGCTTCCATAGTCTAAACATGTTTAATGCATTCTTTCCATAAAACTTCGTTTGGAGGGGGCGCACTAACGTTTATCAATTGCTTATTTACAGGGTGAATAAATGAAATATTTCGTGCATGCAAGTGGATACTTCCATCCGAGTTACTTCGGTCAAATCCATATTTTAAATCGCCTTTAATAGGACTTCCTATGGTAGATAGTTGACTTCTTATTTGGTGGTGTCTGCCAGTTTCAAGGTTTATTTCCAGAAGGTGGTAGCGATCTAAGCTGTGAATTACATCGAAATGTAGAACCGCTTCTTTACTTTGATCCACTTCTTTTGTGTATGCTTTTGATTTATTGTTTTTTGGGTTCTTTTTAAGCCAATGAATCAGTGTGTCTTTTGATTTTGCAGGCTTGTTTTTGACAACTGCCCAGTAGGTTTTATCAATTTTTTTGTTTAAAAACAATGCATTCATTCTCGATAAAGCTTTGGAAGTTTTTGCAAACACAACAATTCCAGTAGTGGGACGATCCAATCGATGTGTGACTCCCAAATATACAGCACCTGGTTTGTCATACTTCTTTTTTATGTAGCCTTTTACAAGATCACTGAGTGGGGTGTCCCCAGTTTTATCGCCTTGAACAAGATCTCCAGAACGTTTATTGATAATAATTAAATGATTGTCTTCATGTAGAATTTGAAGGTTGTCAATATTTGAAACAATCTTACTCATCTATATTAATACTGTTCATTTTTATTAGGAAATTCAGAAGATTTTACATCGTCCACGTATTGAGAAATAGCTGTGGTCATTTCTTCGTGTAGATTCATATAGCGACGTAAAAATCGTGGATGAAATTCTTGTGTCATTCCAAGCATATCATGCAATACTAAGACTTGTCCATCAACACCTCCACCAGCTCCAATTCCAATCACTGGGATGCTGATACTCTCGGCAACTTGTTTTGCCAAAGCAGCTGGAATTTTTTCAAGAACCAAAGCAAAACATCCGAGGCGTTCCAAAAGTTTGGCATCTTCAATTAAACGTAAAGCTTCTTCCTCTTCTTTAGCTCTTACCGTGTACGTTCCAAATTTATAGATGGATTGTGGGGTAAGTCCTAAGTGTCCCATTACAGGGATTCCGGCATTCAATATTTTTTTAATAGAGTCTTTAATTTCTTTACCACCTTCTAGTTTTACGGCATGTCCACCACTTTCTTTCATGATCCGAATTGCAGAGCGTAAGGCTTCTTTTGGATCACTTTGATAAGTTCCAAAAGGTAAGTCAACCACGACCAGTGCACGTTCGATTGCACGCACTACAGAAGACGCGTGGTAAATCATTTGATCCAATGTAATTGGAAGGGTGGTTTCATGACCTGCCATGACATTACTGGCAGAATCGCCTACCAAAATAATGTCAATACCTGCGCCATCTACAATTTTAGCCATGGTATAATCATAGGCTGTAAGCATGGATATTTTTTCACCCAAGGACTTCATTTCGACTAACGATTTGACAGTCACTCTTTTGTATTCTTTTTTTGATGCTGACATAATTGGTTATAATTTATGATAGAGTGTAAAAGTACTAAATAAGTATATAAGTTCCGTTATTTGTGCAACAACTCGAAATAGAATAAAAAAAAGCATACTAAAAACGCATTGTTTTTTTAAGATGCTTATTGTAAAAAATATAAGGTTACGGGGTTAATAACGCTGTTGTATGTTAGAAAGATCGAAATCAGTCATTTCAGGATTGTTAAAACTACTTAGGTTATCTGCTGGAACTACTACAACCCTGAAAACAACATTTTGAGTCCAAACAGAATCAAGAGCATCAAAATCGGCAGTCCCTTCTAAAAATAGTTTAACATCGTATCGCGTAAAATCAAAATTATAGGAAAGTGTTGCGCCTCCGCCAAAAATAGTGCTTTGTGGTAATAATCTCCAAACCTCTTGTCCATTATCTATTTCCCATAAAACATAAACTAAAGTAACGTCATATTCAAAAACGTCAAATCCATAGGGTTCTATAATCTGATAGTTATTTTGAGCATTAAAATCCACTACAATTTCAAATGCACTAGATACAATCAGTCCTCCATCTCTGCCATCCCTGCCGTCAATTCCTTCTTCGATGACACAAGACATAACTAATAGAGCTGATAATAATGATACTAATTTTTTCATGATGTATTTATTTAAGATTACTTGTTCAAGTGCAAAGGCTGTACCAAAGTCTTAATTAGAGCATATATTTTTAAGTTTTAAAATCTGACATCGTGTCAGTCTTGTTGTATTGGCACAATGATTGACTTAATGATTGCGTAATATTAAAACAAAAAATTAAATTATATAAATTATGAGTAAGATTATTGGAATCGATTTAGGAACTACAAACTCTTGTGTTTCCGTAATGGAAGGAAATGAGCCTGTTGTCATTACAAATGCCGAAGGGCGACGTACAACGCCGTCTGTCATCGCTTTTGTGGATGGTGGCGAAATTAAAGTAGGAGACCCTGCAAAACGTCAAGCGGTCACCAATCCAACCAAAACTGTTTATTCAATTAAACGTTTTATGGGGAATAAATTCTCAGAATCTAAACAAGAAGTAGGTCGTGTACCTTATAAAGTTGTAAAAGGAGACAATGATACACCTCGAGTTGATATTGATGGTCGTTTATATACGCCTCAAGAATTATCGGCAATGGTGCTTCAAAAAATGAAAAAAACTGCTGAAGAGTTTTTGGATCAAGAAGTTTCAGAAGCGGTGATTACAGTCCCAGCTTATTTTAACGATGCTCAACGCCAAGCGACTAAAGAAGCGGGTGAGATTGCAGGCTTAAAAGTAAGACGTATTATCAATGAGCCTACAGCGGCTGCATTGGCATACGGAATGGATAAAAAAGGAAAAGATCAAACAATTGTTGTTTTTGATTTTGGTGGAGGAACGCATGATGTTTCTGTATTAGAATTAGGAGATGGCGTATTTGAAGTACTTGCAACTGATGGTGACACACATTTAGGAGGAGATGATGTTGATGAAAAGATCATCAACTGGTTAGCAGAAGAATTTAAAGCGGAAGAAAATTTAGATTTACGTGAAGACCCTATGGCGCTTCAACGTTTAAAAGAAGCTGCAGAGAAAGCTAAAATAGAATTGTCATCTTCTGCACAAACAGAAATCAATTTACCTTATGTAACAGCCACTGCAAGCGGCCCAAAACACTTGGTACGTTCACTGTCAAAAGCAAAATTCGAACAACTTATTGACGATCTAGTAAAAAGAACAATTGCACCTTGTCAAACCGCTTTAAAAGCAGCAGGTTTATCAACAAGTGACATTGATGAAATTATTTTAGTAGGGGGTTCAACTCGAATTCCTGCAGTTCAAGAAGCGGTAGAAAAATTCTTTGGAAAGAAACCTAATAAAGGAGTGAACCCTGATGAGGTTGTAGCGGTAGGTGCTGCAATTCAAGGTGGGGTTTTAACTGGTGATGTGAAAGATGTTTTATTATTAGACGTTACACCATTATCTTTAGGAATTGAAACAATGGGGAATGTTATGACCAAATTAATTGAGTCTAATACAACCATTCCAACTAAAAAATCTCAAGTATTCTCAACGGCAGCAGACAATCAGCCATCTGTTGAAATTCATGTCCTTCAAGGAGAGCGTGCCATGGCAGCAGATAATAAAACGATTGGACGTTTTCATTTAGATGGACTTCCACCTGCACAGCGCGGAACGCCACAAATTGAAGTCACATTTGATATTGATGCCAATGGGATCATTAAGGTTTCAGCTACTGATAAAGCGACCAATAAATCCCAAGATATTCGTATTGAAGCGTCTTCTGGTTTAACTGAAGAAGAAATCGAAAAGATGAAACAAGATGCAGAAGCAAATGCAGAATCAGATGCGAAAGCTAAAGAAACAGCAGATAAGCTGAACGCAGCAGATGCTATGATTTTTCAAACAGAAAATCAGCTTAAAGAATTTGGTGATAAATTATCAGATGATAAAAAACAACCAATTGAAGCTGCTTTAGAAGAATTGAAAGCTGCCTACGAATCTAAAGACATCGCAATTATTGACCCTGCTTTAGAAAAAATCAATGAAGCATGGAAAGCTGCTAGCGAAGAAATGTACAAAGCCCAAGAAGGCGCTCAAGACGCTCAAGCGGCTCCTTCAGATGCTGAAGCATCTCAAGAAGACAACGTTGAAGACGTAGATTTCGAAGAAGTGAAATAAACGTAGTTTTTATTTGATAAAGAAAAGCACAATCAATTCAGGGTTGTGCTTTTTTTTTGGAAAACATATTTAGCATTACAAAGGCATGAGGAAATGTGACCGCAGCAATAAAAGCAAAAAACAAAGAATAGAACTGTTTCTCACTACTGAAAATTGCATATAAGATAACCATTCCAACTAATGAAATAATCCAGTAAGGCAACGCTGCTTTACAGTATTTTAAAGTAGAATCGGTTTTTACATCACCATATATAAATGTAATTTGTTCTATTAAGGAGGGAATGCTATGCCAAAGAATAAAATAAATACTAAACCCCCATATCAAAGATGAAGATGAAAAAATTATCGCCAAAACGGCCAAAGTAAATAACTCTTTTAAAATAACTTCTAAAGGGAGGCGTTTTGTGAAAAAATCAATTGCCAATATAACTCCTATAAAGCTACCCAAAATGGCGAGAATGATTTTACTGTATAAATTTGTGACCTCATAGCCTGTAATTTCAGATACGATCAATTTTACCTCTGTATCGTTAAAAATAAACAACAAAAACAAGATTAGCATTCCGTAGGAAAAATAGAATATAGATTTAAGTATAGAATTAGTTTTTGAAAAAAGATGCTCCCAATGCTGTTCTCCAAAGTGGTAGGCACTAAAAAGAATGAATAAAATCATTGCTAGGGAAGGCATCCAATAAAAAAATAAGACTGCAATCGATACTATCAATAGATAAGCCGTTAGCAGTGTGAATTTGGAGTAATGTTTAGAATTGTTTAAAATTTTATTAACAATCAATAAATCGTTTGATCCATGAACCATTCCAAATGTAAAAATTAAGACAAAGCCTAATATAAGTTCAAAACTCTCTGGTACATGTGTAGTTATCCACAAACCTAAGAAGCTAGCAACGATTGAGAAATTGAAAATATTATTCATAAAATAGTGTTAAATCTATTATTCTAACACACAAACTTACGAAATGCTCAACAATTAGTTTAAATTTTTATATATTTGTTTAAACAATAACTAACAAAAACTTTTAAAAATGACAAACTTATTTTTACCTTTAGTAGCCAAAATGGATCCTACTGATTATGTAGGTTTTACATTCTTCGTTGGGTGTATGGCAATGATGGCAGCTTCTGCCTTTTTCTTTTTATCATTAAACCAATTTGACAAAAAATGGAGAACTTCTGTTTTAGTTTCTGGTTTAATTACATTTATTGCAGCTGTTCATTATTTCTACATGAGAGATTATTGGGCTTCAAACATGGAGTCTCCAACATTCTTCCGTTATGTAGATTGGATTCTAACAGTGCCATTAATGTGTGTTGAGTTTTACCTAATACTTAAAGTGGCTGGAGCTAAAAAATCATTGCTTACAAAAATGATTGTACTTTCAGTAATTATGTTAGTAACAGGTTACTTAGGTGAAGCAGTTTACCCAGGTAGTGCAGCACTTTGGGGCTTTTTCTCTGCAGTAGCTTACTTTGCTATCGTTTACGAAATATGGTTAGGTGGAGCAGCAAAACTTGCTAAAGAAGCTGGTGGTGATGTACTAGCAGCTCACAAAATCCTTTGCTGGTTTGTACTTGTTGGATGGATCATTTATCCATTAGGTTACCTAGTAGGTACAGCTGATGGACAGTGGTATTCTTCTTTTGCTAACCTTGGGTTAGACATGGATGTTTTATACAACATTGCTGATGCAATCAACAAAATCGGATTCGGTTTAGTGATTTATAGCTTAGCAGTTAAGAAAACAGCTTAAGAATTGAATTACAAGTAGATATTAAATTAGGGCTGTCTGAAAAGACAGCCTTTTTTTTTGCACTTTTTTAACGCAGTTTAGACATTGACTTCGGCTTTGGTTTTTGTAACTTTACACACAAATCATACTTAAATGAGTCCAACAAAAGACCAGATTATTCAAGCCGCAACCGCAGCTTGTAAAGACACCTTAATGGAAACCCTAAACATTGAATTTGTCGATGCAGGAGAAGACTTTGTAATTGCTAAAATGCCTGTCGATAAACGCGTATATCAACCCGACGGAGTATTGCATGGAGGCGCCACAGCGGCACTCGCTGAAACCGTTGGAAGTTTTGCAGCACATATTTTTTTAGATACTAAAAACTATTTTGTCAGAGGCATTGATATTTCTGCCAACCACATTAAAAGCGTAAAAGAAGGCTTTGTCTATGCCAAAGCCACCTTTATTCACAGAGGAAGAACCATGCAGATTTTTAATATTGAAGTTACAGATGGGGACAATCAATTAGTATCTTCTTGTAAACTGACAACGGTATCACTTCCTAAAGAACGCTAACAGATGACTTCGACTGATTTTTTTAACCAAATCAATACAGCGATTCAATCAAAACGACCCTTTGTTCTTTTTTCTAAACCAGAGAGTCAACCTATTACAGCATACATTCAAATCAATACAGATACTCATATAATAAGTGATTATTCTGAAAGCGGATTTGTATTTGCACCCTTTGACTCTGAAAATGATAGTTACTACATTCCTTTTGAGTCTTCGACGGTCATTCAATTAGAACAACAAGATTTTGAAGTTTTTGATCAATCAAGTGATCCGCAATCAGTTAAATCTAAAAATGATCACTTAAATCTAGTGTCCAAAGCGATCGATGAAATCAATACTTCAGAATTAGAAAAGGTTGTGCTTTCTAGGCAATTCAAATGTAATTTAGAACACTCAAACCCACTTGATATTTTTAAAAAATTAGTACAAAACTATCCCACAGCGTTTACCTATTGTTGGTTTCATCCTCAAACAGGTTTTTGGCTTGGAGCCTCCCCAGAAAATCTTTTAACACTTGAAGGAAAGGCTGTATCTACAATGGCAGTTGCAGGAACTCAAATTTTAAAATCCTCAGAAAAAGTTGAATGGGATTCAAAGAATTTAGATGAACATGCGTTTGTAACAGATTATTTAGTCGAAGTTTTATCGGATTATTTAGAGCCTATTAAAACCTCTGGACCACACACTCTCAAAGCGGGTCAGTTGTTGCATCTTCAAACACATGTCACGGGCCGTTTAAAATCAACAAATCAGAGTTTAAAACAACTCTTACGAGCGATTCATCCAACACCAGCAGTATGTGGTACACCTCGAACAAAAGCGTTAGAATTTATCAAATCAAATGAATCCTATAATCGAGAGTTTTATGCCGGTTTTTTTGGAGAATTAAACATCCCTAAAAAATCAACTCTTAGAAACTCAAAAAGAAATATTGAAAACAGAGCTTATCAAACAGTTCGTAAGGCTACGCAACTCGCCGTAAATTTACGTTGCATGCAGTTAAAAGATACTCTAGCAATTCTTTACAGTGGAGGAGGAATTACAAAAAACTCTGATCCCCAGATCGAATGTATGGAGACTGAAAACAAGATTCAAACGATAAAAAAGGTGCTCTAAACCTTTAGGAAATATTTATTATTTCATTTCAATTTAAACCCTAAAAATTAAATAACTTTGTCAGTCAATGATAAAGTCCAAACAGCCTTCAGCGCAAGCGATTGTTCAACTCTGTGAATACCATAATATCCAGCATATTGTGATTTCTCCGGGGAGTCGAAATGCACCCTTGACAATCGGATTTACAAATCACGAGTTCTTTGAGTGTTACAGTATTGTTGATGAACGTTCTGCAGGGTTTTTTGCCTTAGGAATGGCTCAACAACTGCAACAGCCTGTTGCCTTGGTTTGTACTTCTGGAAGTGCCCTTGTCAATTATTATCCATCGATTACCGAAGCGTTTTACAGTCGAGTTCCACTTGTTGTGATTTCAGCAGACCGCCCAGAGCATCTTATCAATATTGGAGATGGCCAAACGATTACACAACCTCATATTTTTGGTTCCCATATTCTGTTTGAAGCAAATCTAAAAGATCATTTTAAAAAGCCCTTTTTAAAAACAGTCAAAAACAATAATTCACGAATAGATAAAGCACTTCAGCTTGCAAAATCTGAGTGTGGACCTGTGCATATAAACGTACCTTTTTCGGAGCCCTTATATGAAACTACTGAGGAGCTTATATCTGAAGTAAAACCAATTAAAATTCAAACAAATAAGAAGCCTTTTTCCCTTTCTAAACCAACCATTAAAAAATGGCATTCTTCCAAGCGAAAAATGATTTTAGTAGGAGTGAACCCTCCTAATTGTGTTCAAGAAATGTATTTAAAATTGATAGCAGAGGATCCCTCTGTGATTGTACTTACAGAAACAACATCCAATTTACACCATCCGAATTTTTTTGCAAGTATTGATCAATTAATCACGCCTTTAGATGCAACCGATTTTGAGGCATTACAACCTGATTTATTACTCACTTTTGGGGGGATGATTGTGTCTAAAAAAATCAAAACATTTCTACGAACCAATCCCCCTAAAACGCATTGGCATGTAGATGAGATCCAAGCCAATGACACCTTTTTTTGTTTGACTAAACATTTTAAATGTTCAGTTAATACCTTTTTTGAACAACTAAATGCTTCTGTGGATTCATTTTCAGTGAGCACTTATTTTGAAACATGGAATCGTGTCAAAATACGCCGACTCCAAAAACATAAGAAGTATTTAAAGTCAATACCTTTTAGCGATTTTAAGGCTTTTGACCGTGTTTTGAAACAGATTCCTAATAATTATATGTTGCAATCGGGTAACAGTTCTACGATTCGCTATTTGCAGTTGTTTGAACTCAATCCAACCCTAACCGTTTTTTGTAATCGCGGTACGAGTGGTATTGATGGATCTACCAGTACAGCCATTGGTGCGGCTCGAATTTCAAACCAACCAACAGTTTTTATTACTGGAGACTTAAGTTTTTTCTACGATAACAACGCCCTTTGGAATAATTACATTCCTTCAAATTTTCGAATCATCATCATCAATAATAGGGGTGGCGGTATTTTTAGAATTTTACCAGGCAATAAAGACTCTAAAAATTTCAGCACGTTTGTTGAAACCAATCACACTCTTACTGCCGAACCAATCTCAAACCTCCATGGTTTTGAGTATGTGTCTGCAAACACTGTTGAGGAATTAGATTTGGCATTAGATTGTTTTTACAATCAAAGTTCACATCCAAAACTATTAGAAGTGTTTACACCTTCTTCTGAAAATGATCGAATTCTCCTTTCGTATTTTGATTTCATCAAATAACTTTTATAATTTTTTAATGTGACTTTGTTGTGATAGTTGTGTCTTAATTTTTGAAAGGTGTTTATTGCATCTTACGGAATCAAATTTAATATACCTCTATTATGAACGAAAGGGAAAAACTTATTGTAAAGTATGCCAGTGATTTAAAGGAAAAATGTAATTTAAATCCAAATATGGAATTACTTACCAAAGTGACAATTGGTTGTGGTCCATCGATTTATAATTCTGATTCTAGTACGCTGTCGGGGAGTAGTGAGGCTGAACAGAAGACTATTAGAGATAAATTTCTAATTAAAAAATTAGGACTTTTTCCTGAAGACAATTTAGATCAAGGAATTCAGGCTGTGATCGAACAGTACGGTCGCTCAAACCGTCACAAATACCGCGCGGTATTTTATTACTTATTAGTCCTTTATTTTGGAAAAGAATCGGTGTATAAATAGCCCCTTATACACATTCTACGAGAGCACAATTTGTTGTCATGCTTTTTTAATTCTCTCTCTATTATCCGTACCTTTGCGTCATGATACACATAGGAGACTACAATAAGCTTACAATTCTGCGAGATACAGAGCCAGGATTGTTTTTGGGAGATGACGAAGATCAAGAAGTCTTACTACCAAACCGTTATGTTCCTGAGGAATTTGAAATTGATGACACTATTGAGGTGTTTGTCTATTTAGATAACGAAGAACGTCTTGTAGCGGTGACTGATCACCCGTACATTAAAAAAGGAGAATTCGCACTCCTTCGTTGCAATAACGTCACTGAAATTGGCGCATTTCTTGATTGGGGATTGGTAAAAGAATTATTCTGTCCATTTAGAGAACAAGCATTTCCTATGAAAGTAGGTGGTTGGTATTTGGTTTATTGTTATTTAGACGAAAAATCAGAACGTCTTGTGGCTTCTAGTAAAACAAATCGTTTTCTGGACAACAAAGAACTTACTGTACAGGCTTTTGAAGAGGTTGATTTGATTGTGTCGCATCCATCAGACTTAGGAATGAATGTGATCGTTAACAAAACTCACTTAGGATTAATTTTTAATCAAGATTTATTTAAAGATATTAGTGTAGGAGATAAACTTAAGGGAATTGTTAAGAAGATTCGTCCTGGAAACAAGTTAGACATCACCCTTGAAAAAATTGGTTACAGAAATATTGAGCCAAATGCACAATCAATACTAGAGTTTTTAGAAAACAATGAAGATGGGTTTTTAAAACTCACAGATAAATCCTCACCTGAAGATATTAAGTCAACTCTTCAAATGAGCAAAAAAAGCTTTAAAAAAGCGATTGGAACACTTTACAAACAACGTCGCATCCGAATTGAACAGGATGGGATTTATTTAACAAACTAAAACTGTAATCTTATGTCGAATATAGAATGGAAAACTGTTAAAGAATACGAAGATATTACCTATAAAAAATGCAATGGCGTTGCACGTATAGCATTTAACCGACCGGACGTAAGAAATGCGTTTAGACCCAAAACAACACTCGAGTTGTACCAAGCATTTTATGATGCCAACGAAGATACAAGTATCGGAGTCGTTTTATTGAGCGCAGAGGGACCTTCATCCAAAGATGGTGTCTATTCATTTTGTAGCGGAGGCGATCAAAAAGCACGTGGTCATGAAGGTTATGTTGGTGAGGATGGTTACCACCGATTAAATATTTTAGAAGTTCAACGTCTCATTCGGTTTATGCCCAAAGCTGTTATTGCAGTTGTTCCAGGGTGGGCTGTGGGGGGTGGTCATAGTTTACACGTTGTTTGTGATTTGACTTTAGCGAGTAAAGAACATGCTATTTTTAAACAAACAGATGCCGACGTCACCAGCTTTGATGGGGGGTATGGATCAGCATATTTAGCAAAAATGGTAGGTCAGAAAAAAGCTCGTGAAATCTTTTTTCTTGGAAGAAACTACAGTGCTCAAGACGCTTATGACATGGGCATGGTAAATGCCGTTATACCTCATGAAGATTTAGAATCAACCGCTTATGAATGGGCACAAGAAATTCTAGCTAAATCCCCTATATCCATTAAAATGCTCAAATTTGCGATGAATCTTACCGATGATGGTATGGTAGGGCAACAAGTTTTTGCGGGTGAAGCGACGCGACTTGCTTATATGACTGACGAAGCCAAAGAAGGACGTGATGCTTTTTTAGAAAAACGACCGCCAAATTTTGAGAAAAAATGGATTCCATAATATGATAAATTTACAAGCATGGATTTCCGCCTGTCGGTTAAGAACATTGCCTTTGTCAGTTTCAGGTGCGATTGTTGGTTCTGGGATTGCGTATTCTAGAGACCTTTTTGACGGTTCAATATTTACGCTTACAATTCTTACCACTTTAAGTTTGCAAATTTTATCAAACCTCGCAAACGATTATGGCGATGGTGTTAAAGGAACTGATAATGAATACCGTATTGGCCCAGAACGTGCCCTACAAAGCGGAAAAATCAGCCCTAAACAAATGCGAAATGCCATTGTTTTTAATGTCATACTTTGTCTTATTTTAGTGACAAGTTTAATTTATTCGGCATTTGGTTCAGAACAGTTTATAACCTCCATAGTATTTATTATACTTGGAGTTTTAGCCATTATTGCTGCTATAAAATACACTGTTGGAGCTTCTGCATATGGGTACAAAGCATTAGGAGATGTCATGGTATTTTTGTTTTTTGGATGGCTGAGTGTTTTAGGAACCTATTTTTTATATTCAAAACAAATCGACTTTTTAATGTTATTACCTGCAAGTTCAATTGGACTTTTGAGTGCTGGAGTGCTCAATCTGAACAATATGAGAGATATTGAATCAGACAGGCTTTCTAATAAGCAAACTTTGGCAGGGTATTTTGGGTTTAAAAGGGCTAAATTATACCAGTTAGTATTGGTTGGAGTTGCCATGTTGTTCATAGGCTTTTATTCGTTTTTGAACCTAAATAGCTCATGGTATTTGATATTAATTGCTTTTGTGCCGTTTTTTGTGCACATAAATAGTGTTCGTAAATCCAAAGCTCCAATAGAGTTTGATCCCCAACTAAAAGTTCTAGCATTATCAACATTTTTACTAGCAACAGTTTTTAGTATTTGCCATATTTTAATTTAAGTAGTGAAGAGATCACGTTCATATGAAAGCCACATATTTCAAATACCAACTTCAGTTCAAGCAAGCAAGCGGTACTTCCCGTGGGGTTTTAACTTATAAAGATACTTGGTTTATTCAAATCGAGCAGGGCTCATTCAAAGGGATAGGTGAGTGCGGCATGTTTAAGGGCTTGAGCATTGATGATCGTACTGACTTTGAAACAAAACTTCTGTGGGTCTGCCAAAATATTCAATTAGGTTTAGAAGAGTTGTTAATAAGCTTAATTGAATTTCCTTCAATTCAGTTTGGATTGGAAATGGCGTTTCAATCGTTGAAACAAGAGGGTTCATTTGAATTATTTCCTTCTGATTTTACCAAAGGTCAGGATTCAATTCCCATCAATGGATTGATTTGGATGGGGGATAAGTCATTCATGAAACAACAAATAAAAGACAAGCTAGCTGCAGGATTTTCATGTATAAAACTAAAAATAGGAGCCATCGATTTTGATAAAGAATTAGAGCTTATCAAATCAATTCGCGACGAATTTGATGCACAAACAATCGAAATTAGAGTGGATGCCAATGGCGCTTTCAAACCCAATGAAGCTTTAGAGAAATTAAAATATCTTTCAGATTACAAACTTCATTCTATTGAACAACCTATTCAACAAGGACAGCTTCATGAAATGGCACAATTATGCTCTGAAACACCACTCCCTATTGCTCTAGATGAAGAATTAATTGGTGTATTTTCTGTAACAAATAAGAGTTTATTACTACAAACTATAAAGCCTCAGTATATTATATTAAAACCAACTTTAGTTGGAGGTTTTAAAGGAAGCCAAGAATGGATTGACCTCTCAGAATCTAATAATATTGGTTGGTGGGTGACGAGTGCTTTGGAAAGTAATATTGGTCTTAATGCGATTGCGCAGTGGACTTACACCTTAAAGAGTCAACTTCCTCAAGGATTGGGAACAGGTGGTCTGTTTACAAATAATATTCAAGCCCCTTTAGCAGTCCGTTCGGGACAGTTATTTTATGATTTAAAAACAAAGTGGAATTTAAAATTTTAATTTATGTACATCAAACAAGCATTCAATATCAAACACAACTGGTGGCTTTACGTCGCTGGTTTAGCAATTATTTTAATTGCTGTACTTCTAGGACAAATTCCATACACAATAGTTTTAATTGCGAAAGCACTGGAAACGGGTGTGGATCTTCAAAAACTAGATGTAAGTCAAGCAATGCGTTTGTTAGAATCTAATTTGAATTTATTTCTCATGTTATTGTCCTATGCCGCTGGCTTTTTAGCGGTTCTTTTTGTAGTCAAAACACTTCATAAACAATCGATTCGAAGTTTAACAACTTCAAGAGCTAAAATTGATTGGAAACGTTTTTGGTTTGCATTTTTATTTTGGGGAATTATTTCAAGTGGATTTGTTTTAGTAGATCATTATATGAACCCCGAAAATTATGAGTTTAATTTTAAATTGGTTCCATTTTTGATTTTAGTAGCGATAGCCATTGTTTTAGTACCACTCCAAACCAGTTTTGAAGAATATTTATTTAGAGGCTATTTAATGCAAGGTATTGGAGTATTTTGTAAGAATAAATGGATGCCTTTAATTATTACTTCGGTTACGTTCGGACTCCTTCATATTTTGAATCCTGAAATTGAAAAATTGGGCTATTTCTTATTGGTACATTACATTGGTACAGGATTCTTTTTAGGAATTATTACTCTAATGGACGAGGGATTAGAACTGGCCTTAGGGTTCCATGCGGCAAACAATTTATTTACGGCACTTTTGGTCACTGCTGATTGGACTGCCTTTCAAACAAATTCCATCTTAAGAGATATATCAGACCCAGACATTGGGAATATTGAAATCTTTGCTTCAGTTCTGATTTTATATCCTATTTTGATTTTCATTTTTGCAAAGGTTTATAAGTGGACCAACTGGAAAGTTAAATTAATAGGCTCTGTAACCAATGATTAAATTTAAAACTTGAGTTTACCAAAAGAATTGAATCAAAACATTACATATAATCACCCTCATGCTTCTTTTAAATTGGATGGCGTTTTTTATGATGATATAGAACTGTCGAACCTTGCCCAACAGATGGCATCTGAAGGAAAAGACTTTTCTGTTTCTTTAGGGGTTTTTATAACAAAATGGATGGATTCAAGTTCTGAAATAGAACTGCAAACCTCGGGTTCTACAGGAACCCCAAAAATGGTTTCAATAGCCAAACAAGCGATGGTTAATTCAGCCATTGCAACAGGGGACTACTTCAAGTTAAAACCAGGCAATTCTGCTTTGTCTTGTTTGCCCTTTGAATACATTGCGGCTAAGATGATGTTTGTAAGAGCCTATGTTTTAGGTTTAGAATTGGATTGTATAAATCCGACTTCCAAGCCTTTGGAAACGCTTACTAAACGCTATGATTTTTGTGCGATGGTACCCTTGCAAGTCGAAAATTCAACAGACGCTTTATATCACATCAAAACTTTGATTGTAGGAGGTGCAAAGCTATCGAATGACTTAAAATCTAAACTAACAAAACTACAAACCACAGTTTATGAAACGTTTGGAATGACAGAAACAGTCAGTCATATTGCGGTTAAAGAAATCCGTGAATCATCTTCTTTATTTGAAGTACTGCCTTCAGTGTCTGTTGGGGTAGATGCTCGAAATTGTTTGACAATTAACGCCCCTCATTTAGTTTCAAAACCAATTCAAACCAATGATGTTGTAAAGCTCAATTCGAGGACTACTTTTGAATGGCTTGGTCGATACGACAACATTATAAATTCAGGCGGCATAAAAATCAACCCTGAACAATTAGAACACCAATTGGAAGGCTTTATAAAGGAGCGCTTTTTTATCACCGCCCAAAAAGATAATTCTTTAGGCGAAATTGTAGTCATAGTGATTGAGCGATCTACACCTTTTGAGACCTTAAATTTTGATGTTTTAGAACCAATAAAACGCCCAAAACGTATGTATTATTTAGATCGGTTTATGGAAACTGTTTCTGGAAAAATCAAACGTCAAGAAACGTTCAATTTAATTAAACCTGAATAACCCCCATATTAAATGGTTTTTCAATAGGTGAATGATTGGCAGCTTCAATACCTAAACTTATCCATTCACGGGTATCTGTAGGGTTTATCACAGCATCAGTCCACAATCGTGATGCAGCATAGTAAGGAGATACTTGAGCATCGTAACGGGATTTAATTTCGTCTAATAATTCAGCTTCTTTCTTTGCTGTAATTTTTTCACCTTTCTTTTTTAAAGAAGCGGTTTCGATTTGTAACAATACTTTTGCGGCACTGTTTCCACTCATTACAGCTAATTCAGCACTCGGCCAAGCCACAATAAGACGTGGGTCGTACGCTTTGCCACACATGGCATAATTTCCTGCTCCGTAACTGTTGCCTATAATAATTGTAAATTTTGGAACGACACTGTTGCTAAGTGCATTTACCATCTTAGCACCATCTTTAATGATTCCACTGTGTTCACTTTTACTACCTACCATAAACCCAGTCACATCTTGTAAAAAAACTAAAGGTATTTTTTTCTGGTTGCAATTCGCAATAAATCGTGTGGCCTTATCTGCACTGTCATTATAAATCACCCCGCCAAATTGCATTTCTCCTTTGGCATTTTTGACGAGCTTCCGTTGATTCGCAACAATTCCAACCGCCCATCCTTCAATACGTGCATAGGCAGTGATTAGGGTTTTGCCATAATCAGCTTTGTATTCTTCAAATTCCGACCCATCAACCAAACGTTTGATAATTTCATACATATCATATTGATCTGCTCTGGATTTTGGGAGAATTCCATACAATTCTTCAGGGTTTTCTTTTGGTTTTTTAGCAGGAACTTTATTAAATCCGGCTTTTTCAAAATCACCGATCTTATCAATAATAGATTTTATTTTATCGAGTGCGTCAGAATCATCTTTGGCCTTATAGTCCGTCACACCACTTAGTTCGCAATGCGTAGTTGCACCCCCTAAAGTTTCATTATCAATTGTTTCTCCAATGGCTGCTTTTACTAAATAACTACCTGCCAAGAAGATACTCGCCGTTTTATCTACAATAATAGCCTCATCACTCATAACGGGCAAATAAGCACCCCCAGCAACACAGCTGCCCATAATTGCGGAAATTTGAGTAATTCCCATACTACTCATTTGAGCGTTATTTCTAAAAATACGTCCAAAGTGTTCTTTGTCAGGGAAGATTTCATCCTGCATAGGCAGATAGACCCCTGCAGAATCGACTAAATAGATGATTGGTAATTTATTTTCTATTGCAATTTCTTGTGCTCTAAGATTTTTTTTAGCGGTAATAGGAAACCAAGCACCGGCCTTTACTGTAGCATCGTTTGCGACAACGATACACTGCTTTCCTTTGATATATCCAATTTTCACCACAACACCTCCAGAAGGACACCCTCCATGAGCTGCATACATCCCATCGCCTGCAAAAGCACCAATTTCAATAGATTTCGAATTTGAATCTAAAAGATATTCAATTCGTTCGCGTGCCGTAAGTTTTCCTTTGGCGTGTTCTTTTTCAATTTTGGATTTTCCACCTCCTAATTTAACTTGTGACAAACGTTTGTGTAAATCTGTTACGAGGAGTTTATTATAATCCTCGTTTTTGTTGAAGTTTAAATTCATGGTGCCTATCTTTGTTTAACAAAAATAACATTATTCTTTGATTTTTATGTTTTTGTTTAATTAACTATTATAAATTTAAGTTATGACCTTGGTTTTTCACAGTGCGGCTTCAAGAGGGTTTGCTAATCATGGGTGGTTGCAAGCCAACCATTCCTTTAGTTTTGCAAATTTTTACGATTCTAAAAAAATGAATTTTGGAGCGTTGAGAGTTTTGAACGATGATTTAATTGCTCCAAGCATGGGGTTTGGAACCCATCCACACGATAATATGGAAATTATCACCATTCCACTTTCGGGTGTTTTGAAACACAAAGATTCTATGGGAAATTCATGGGAAGAAGTTAACGCAGGAGAAGTTCAAGTCATGTCTGCAGGTACAGGAATTCATCATTCAGAAATCAATGGCTCCGCTTCCGAATCTTTAAGCCTATTTCAGATATGGATTGTACCAAATCAAAAAAATGTGACACCCCGATATGATCAACGTTTTTTTGAACCCTCTCAAGATGGTGAATTACAAATTTTAGTTACCTCAATGGATGATACATCTCCAGATTCTAGTTTAAAAATTCATCAAGACGCACAAATTTCAAGAATTAATTTATCGGCAAATACATCTTTTAAGTACTCTTTAAAATCGCCTAATCACGGAGTCTATATAATGCAAGTTTTTGGAGTTTCAAAAATTGAATCAACAGAATTAAACGCAAGAGATGCCGTTGGAATTTCGGAAATTGATAACTTTAATATTGATGTTTCAAAGGATTCTCAACTCCTATTTATTGAGGTTCCCATAACTTTTTAAGAAAGCTAAATAAGTTTCGATCAAATTAACGATATTTGTGTCTCTAAAAATTTTAATTATGGCAATGAATAAAAATACAGTATTGGCTTGGGCCACATATATAATGATATTTATAGGAATTTCTTTAGTCGCCTTAGGTGCTTTTAGATATAATGATGTTGCCGGATGGGGCTTTGCTTCAGTGGGCATAGGTTTTTTCGCAAATGCTTGGGTATTTAATGCTTTAAAAGGACGTGTGTAATGAGTGATGATAAAAAAATTATTTTTTCAATGTCTGGTGTGACTAAATCCTACCAAAGTGCCAATACACCAGTTTTAAAAAATATTTATCTAAGTTTCTTCTACGGGGCTAAAATTGGGATTTTAGGACTCAATGGATCTGGTAAATCAACCTTGCTTAAAATTATTGCTGGGGTCGATAAAAATTATCAGGGAGATGTTGTGTTTTCACAAGATTATTCTGTAGGATATTTAGAACAAGAACCAAAATTAGATGAATCTAAAACAGTGATGGAAATTGTTCGAGAAGGAGCTGCTGAAACAGTAGCTATTCTGGACGAATACAATAAAATCAATGACATGTTTGGATTGGAAGAAGTGTATTCCGATGCGGATAAAATGGAAAAACTAATGAACCGTCAGGCGGAACTTCAAGATCAAATTGATGCTGCGAATGCTTGGGAATTAGACACAAAATTAGAAATAGCGATGGATGCTTTAAGAACCCCTGAGGGGTCTAAAAAAATATCCGTATTATCTGGTGGTGAACGTCGTCGTGTGGCACTTTGTCGTTTATTACTTCAAGAACCAGATGTCTTATTATTAGATGAGCCCACAAACCACTTGGATGCAGAATCGGTACACTGGTTAGAGCATCATTTAGCTCAGTATAAAGGCACTGTGATAGCAGTCACACACGACCGATATTTCTTAGATAATGTTGCAGGTTGGATTTTAGAATTGGATAGAGGAGAAGGCATTCCATGGAAAGGCAACTATTCTTCTTGGTTGGATCAGAAATCGAAACGTTTGGCACAAGAAAGTAAGACCGCTTCTAAACGTCAAAAAACCTTAGAACGTGAATTGGAATGGGTGCGTCAAGGGGCGAAAGGCCGTCAAACTAAGCAAAAAGCACGTTTGAAGAATTATGATAAATTAATGAATCAAGATCAAAAACAACTTGATGAAAAATTAGAAATATACATTCCTAACGGTCCACGACTGGGAACAAATGTCATTGAAGCCGAAGGCGTTAGTAAGGCATACGCTGATAAACTACTATACGATAACTTAAACTTTAATCTTCCTCAAGCAGGTATCGTTGGAATTATTGGTCCTAATGGAGCTGGAAAAACAACGATTTTTAAAATGATTATGGGTGAAGAAACTTCTGACAAAGGAAGTTTCAAACTTGGAGAGACTGCCAAAATCGCTTATGTTGATCAAAGCCATTCAAATATTGATCCTGAAAAAACGATTTGGCAAAACTTTAGTGATGAGCAAGAATTGATTATGATGGGAGGAAGGCAAGTGAATTCTCGAGCCTACTTAAGTCGTTTTAATTTTTCAGGGAGTGAGCAAAACAAAAAAGTAAATATGCTTTCTGGAGGGGAACGGAACCGTTTGCATTTGGCAATGACACTCAAAGAAGAAGGAAACGTTTTACTTTTGGATGAGCCAACGAATGATTTGGATGTAAATACCTTAAGAGCCTTAGAAGAAGGGCTCGAAAATTTTGCGGGTTGTGCCGTGGTGATTAGCCACGATCGATGGTTTTTAGATCGAATTTGTACTCATATCCTTGCGTTTGAAGGGAATTCTGAAGTCTATTTTTATGAAGGAAGTTTCAGTGAGTATGAAGAGAATAAAAAGCAACGATTAGGAGGAGATTTAATGCCGAAGCGTATCAAATATAAAAAGTTAATACGATAATACTATAAGTTTGTTAGAAATGCGGCCTGTTTGTGAGCATTGTAACAAAGCATTACCAGCGGATAGTGCTGAAGCCATGATTTGTGCTTACGAATGTACCTTTTGTAGCAATTGTGTTGAAACCGTTCTTGAAAATAAGTGCCCCAATTGTGGTGGAACTTTTGAGAAGCGTCCTGTTAAAAAAATTACTTCTTAGCTTTTTTTATTAATGGAACTAAATAGCTAATATTATATCCAAAACCGACTCCAAATTTTCCACTATCATAGGTGCGTCCGAATCCTGGGATGTAAATATTTTCAAAATTATCAGGTTGAACTTCCGATAAACGCCCTTTAAGTTGAACATTAATCCCCACAAAAAGATTGTTTAAAATCTCGGCTTTAAATCCAAAGATAAGTTCGAGCCATGAGGAGCTAAGCCCCTTAAAATCCTTGCCTTCTAACACTTCGGTTTGTCCCCAAGTTGTATTATTGGTGTCATAAATTGTGTAGCTGTTAAGACGTTGATCGAAATTAGACAGTCCAAAACGAAACCCAAAATATACCATATTGTCCATCCCAGCCCAATTGGTATACATATTGTAATCAACCCCTGCTTTTAGATAAGTGCCTTTTGCGGTACTGTTTAAATAGTCTGTTGAGGTCGTATGTTCTTCATTACCAAATTCACCTGCAGCATAAAGCCGATACGTAAGACGATAATCAGCATTGAGTTCAATCGCACTGTAATCGGTTTCTAAAAAGGTACGTGCAAGTTTACTGGCATCCACACCCACCCGAAGACCGTATTTGTTTTTTACAACTAAACTATCAGGAATTGTGGGGTCTGTTTCTTGAGCATTAAGATTTATGCACACACTCAAACACCCAATAAGGCAACTAATGCAGTATTTTAACATGGATGTCATTTTCATTTGTTATTTCATTTATTAATATGTCGGAGCTAATCATCCACGGATCTGTATCAGTAGTAATGGCAAAGGTTTGAATGTCAAAATTTGTTTTATACCCACAAGCCCTGGACACATAAACGTTTTCAGAATCATAGGTAACTTTAATTCTGTCTGGATTTCCAATGACCTCACCATCCACAATATCATAACTCTTATAAAGAATAAATTCTGTTTCAGTATCGTCTGTTTTTAAAGGGAGTTCAATAGAGGATCTTGTGGTTACAATTTCATTATTGATAGGAATTTCTATACCATCAGTGCTGAGACCTAAAGCATAAAGTCCTGGGACTTGCAAAAGTACATCAGGGTTTGTAAGGTCATAAAACTCAATGACTAGTCGGGGAGTGGTCTGAGTGGTTTCAGGACAGATGTCGTCTTTTTCACAACTAAAAATGACGATTAAAAATAAATAAATAAACTGTTTCATGGCTTATTTCTTAGGATTACGTTTTTCCAAAAGTACAACATTTTCTACGTGATGCGTTTGTGGAAACATATCAACGGCTTGCGTTTTACTAATTTTATATTCTGAATCTAATAACGCAAGGTCTCTTGCTTGTGTTGCACTGTTACAACTTACATACACGATTTTTTCTGGGGTGATTTTTAAAATTTGAGCCACCACATCTTTGTGCATCCCATCTCTTGGTGGATCGGTAATGATCACATCGGGATGTCCATGGGTTTCAATAAATTCTGTATTGAAAACGGTTTTCATATCACCTACAAAAAAGTCCACGTTATCAATTTGATTTAAGACAGCATTTTCTTTGGCAGCACGTATCGCATCTGGAACGGATTCGACTCCAATGACTTTTAATGCATTTTTAGCCACAAATTGAGCAATGGTTCCTGTTCCCGTATATAGGTCGTACACCAATTCCTTTCCCGTAAGTCCTGCAAACTCACGGGTTATTTTATATAAATTATAGGCTTGATCTGAATTGGTTTGATAAAACGATTTTGCATTAATTTTAAAACGTAAACCTTCCATTTCTTCAAAAATATGATCTCGTCCGTCATAGCATATCACCTCTTGATCGTATATGGTATCATTAGCTTTACCATTAATAATGTATTGAAGGGAAGTGATTTCAGGAAACGTTGTTTTTAGGTGGTCTAGAAGAGCGGTTCTTTTTTTAAGATCTTCTTTAAAAAACTGAACGACAACCATCCATTCGCCAATACTTGTATTCCGAATCATGAGGGTTCTTAAAACTCCCGTTTGTTGACGAGTATTAAAGAAGGGAATTTGGTGTTTAATCGCAAAATCTTTAACCGCATTTCGTATGGCATTAGAAGGATCGCCTTGAAGCCAACATTTTTTTACGTCTAATATTTTATCCCACATACCTGGAATATGAAATCCTAAAGCATTGCGATCACCAAGGTCTTTTTCAGAAGCAATTTCTTCTTGGGTTAACCAACGGCTATCGCTGAATGAAAATTCCATTTTATTTCGGTAGAAGTAGTGGTCTTTGGATCCTAAAATAGGAGTGATCTCAGGCAATTCAAGATGTCCAATTCTTTTGAGGTTATTAACCACCTCTTTTTCTTTATAAAAAAGTTGGTGCGAATAGTCCATGTGTTGCCATTTACAGCCCCCACAAGTCCCAAAGTGCTCACAAGCTGCTTGTGTACGTTTATCTGATAATTTATGAAAAACCGTTGCTTTGCCCTCATAATAGCCGGAACGTTGTTTGAATGTTTGAACATCCACAATATCTCCTGGAACGGCATTTGGTAAAAACACCACTTTACCGTCCGGAGCCTTTGCAATGGTTTTGCCTTTAGCTCCCGCATCAATCACTTCTAAATTTGAAAACACCTTGTTTTTATTTCGTCTTCTACCCATAGCGCAAAAATAGAATAAATGAGTGCATAATTCTAAGAAATCTATTTAGAATTCTTAAATTGCGTCTTATTGTGGATGATTTCTCTCCATTAAGAAGGAATAGTTATTTTACAATTTTAAAAGTCTTTTTAAAATGGCTATTTTAAATCAGATTACACCTAAAGAAGCTATCAATCTAGAAAACCAATACGGGGCGCACAACTACCATCCACTTCCAGTTGTTTTGTCTAGGGGCGAAGGCGTTTATGTATGGGATGTTGAAGGAAATCGGTATTATGATTTTTTATCGGCATACTCATCTGTCAATCAAGGACATTGCCACCCTCGAATTGTGAATGCTATGATTGAGCAAGCGCAAACATTGACCTTGACATCTCGAGCGTTTCATAACGACAAATTAGGACCTTACGAAGCCTATGTTACCAATTATTTTGGATTTGACAAAGTGCTTCCAATGAATACGGGAGCTGAAGCGGTTGAAACCGCCCTTAAAATTTCTCGTAAGTGGGCATATGAAGTTAAAGGAATCCCTGAAGATCAAGCTCAAATTGTTGTATGTGAAAATAATTTTCATGGAAGAACAACGACGATTATTTCATTTTCTAATGATCCAGTAGCACGTGAAAATTTTGGACCTTTTACGGATGGATTTATTAAAATTCCATACGATGACACAGAAGCTTTAGAACATACGCTCAAAAATAATTCCAACATCGCTGGTTTTTTGGTCGAACCGATACAAGGTGAAGCAGGGGTTTTTGTGCCCACAGAAGGCTATTTAGCAAAAGCAAAAGCTTTGTGTGAAGCTTATAATGTATTGTTTATTGCAGACGAAGTTCAAACAGGCATTGCTCGAACAGGACGACTTTTAGCAACTTGTGGTAATTGTGACTGTGCTCAAAAAAATTGTTCTGGAACTCCAGAAGTAAAACCAGATATTTTAATTCTTGGAAAAGCATTGAGTGGTGGTGTATATCCAGTGTCTGCCGTTTTGGCAAATGATGCCATTATGAAAGTCATTACTCCGGGGTCTCACGGAAGTACGTTTGGAGGAAACCCTATTGCTGCAGCTGTTGCAATGGCAGCTTTAGAAGTAGTTAAAGACGAACAATTAACCGATAATGCAGATCGACTAGGAACCTTATTCAGATCGCTTTTGAATGACTATATTGCTACGAGTACGATTGTTAAACTTGTGCGTGGAAAAGGCTTGCTAAATGCGATTGTGATTAATGATCACGAAGACAGTGATACCGCTTGGAACATCTGTCTAAAACTTAGAGATAATGGACTTCTTGCAAAACCCACTCATGGAAACATTATTCGTTTTGCCCCTCCTTTGGTGATGAGCGAGGACCAGTTGATTGATTGTGTGAATATTATTATTAAAACCTTAAAGAGTTTTGACTCTAAATAATTTTAAAACATAATTTTATTTCTTGAAAAGAGGCTTTCTAAAAAGCTGCATTTTTCAATCTGAAGCCGTTTTAGATTCTAATAATACTCTAAATCAATGTTTCAGAATGACATGTTTTCTTACTTTTTAGAAAGCCTCTTTTTTGTGTGGAGCATTTGAGTAGCTGATAAGTATTATCTTAAAAACAACATGTTTAACCAACGTTCTTGGAATGCTTGATAGCTGTTTTCATAAATCCAAACAGCAGTATATCCAAAATAAATCAGGTTGACTACTAAAGAAATAAGAGCCGCTATTTTTGCAACTTTCATGGTTTCTAGTGAGCCTGTAAACCCAAGTTCATTTTGTTGGGCTTCTTTAATTTTTTGATGGACTTTGTATAAAGCTATTCCAGCAAAAATTAAACCGATTCCTCCAAAACAGGCACTAATTAAACTTATAAAACAGAGAATAAAAATAGGGGTACTCACTAAATGCGTTTTCATAGATAAGGGGTTTATGCCCAATCGCAACGCTAGCCCATATAATTTAGGTTAGTAGGTTGTTGAGATTGGGGGGTTAATAATTATAAAAGTACTAAAAAAATCAATCCCTTCTAAATTTAGAAAGGATTGATTTTAGTTTGAATTTTAAAAGCCTTTTATAAGAGGTATTCGGTGCTGATAAAGTTAGACTTACTCGATTCTAATAAATCTTTTAAAATGGCTTTGTTGGCAACATTTTCTTTAGTGGCCACAAAAGTTCGAATTGAAAAAGAACGCAAAGCATCACGTACACTCAAGGTGCTAAATGCTGAATCTTTTCTTCCTGTAAATGGAAATACATCGGGCCCTCGTTGACATGAACTGTTTAGGTTGACACGACACACGAGGTTAACAAGCACATCAAATAACGGTGCTAAGGCCTCTGCATTTTCACCAAATACACTGACTTGTTGTCCGTAATTGGATTCTGCCATGTCATCCAACACTTGCTGAACATCCGTAAATGTTATGATTGGAATAACAGGTCCAAATTGTTCTTCTTTATAGACCTCCATATCTTTTGTAACAGGATACAGTACAGCAGGATAACTGTAATTTTCTGAGAGTTGCCCTCCTTTTGAATTTAATATTTTAGCGCCTTTAGATTTTGCATCTTCAATTAATTCTTGAATATAAGCAGGTTTGTTCGGCTCTGGAAGTGGTGTGAGTTGAACGCCTTCTTCCCAAGGGTTTCCAAATTTTAAAGCATCTACTTTTTCACAAAAACGCTTATTAAATTCTTCTGAAATGCTTTCGTGAACATAGAGTATTTTTAGTGCGGTACAGCGCTGTCCATTGAAAGATAGGGTACCAGCAATACATTCATTAATCGCAAGGTCTAAGTTGGCATCAGGCAAAACAATGCCTGGATTTTTTGCTTCTAATCCTAATACGGAACGAAGGCGGTTTCCTTTTGGGTGGCTATTTTGTAGGGCGTTAGCAGAACTACTGTGTCCAATCAAAGCCAAGACATCTATTTTACCAGTTTCCATGATGGGAGTTGCTAAGACACGACCCCGTCCATACAATACATTTACAACCCCTTTAGGAAAACTATTTTGAAATGCTTCTAGTAAAGGGGATAATAATAAAACTCCTAATTTTGCAGGTTTAAATACCGTAGTATTTCCCATAATGAGTGCAGGAATTAACAAAGCGAAAGTTTCATTTAAGGGATAATTGTAAGGACCTAAACACAACACCACTCCAATTGGACCACGTCTGATGTGCGCATACACGCCAGAATGTTTTTGAAATTTAGCAGAATTACGATCTATTTGCTTGTAATCGTCTATGGTGTCGTAGATATAATCTACGGTACGGTCAAACTCTTTTTCGGAGTCAGCAAGGTTTTTTCCAATTTCCCACATGAGGTATTTTACAACGCTATCACGTTTGGTTTTCATTTGCTCAGCAAATTTTTCCATACATGCAATGCGATCTCCAACCTTCATCGTAGGCCATTCACCCTGTCCGTTGTTATAAGCATTTGAGGCAGCGTCTAAGGCTTCTAAGGCCTCATTTTTTGTAAGTTCAGGAACACTTCCTAAGAGAGTAGGTTGATAATTTTCTGTAGATGAAATGGTTGAATAGACTTCGGTCATTTTACCAGACCATTCTTTTATTTCACCGTTTACAAGATATGTTTTTTGCTCAACAAGTGCATTGATTTTATAGGCTTCAGGAATGTTTTTAAGCGTCATATTAATTGAAAGTTAGATTGGTTGATAAAATTATGAAATTATTGAACTCAAGTCTCCTAATGAAACGTTAATCTTATTTAAGATACATTTAAAGGAAAGGGGAGTAGTTAGTTAATGGTTTAAAATAACAAATAACACCCCCTAATTAAAAGGGGTATGTTGCATTTATGCATTTCTCTTGGCCTCTTCCATTGCCGCATTAAATTCTTCTATAAAGATGTCATAACCACCAGAAAATAAAACATATATGATATATATAAAACACAATAGATTGATAATTAAAATGACCAAAGCTATTGTTTTAGCGGTATTCATCGCATTTATATTTCCTTCATAATTATCAGGGTTTTGGGTCGCATCTTTTACTTTATTGTGTGCGACCAAATAAGCTGGCCCCGATAGTAAAAAACCCAAACCACCAAAACAGCAGCAGAGTAATCCTGTAATACTGAGTATATAAATAAATGTTGTGTTTAATTCTTTCTTCATTGAATTTAATTTTAGAGTTGTTTAATAGTGTAACTTATAATAATGGTTGCGATCGAAATAATGGATAGCCAATTGATTCCTTTGGAATAGTTTTTAAATTTATAAAATCGGGTGAGTATTAAATATGCTAAGAGAATTAACAGAGGATAAATAGCGGCATACATATAAAACGCTTCGATAAATTGACCCCTCCAAATTAAAAGCAGCGCTCTTTGAAATCCACACCCCATGCATTCAAACCCAAAAAGGGTTTTACTTAAACACGGAATCATATAGTTTTCTAGAGCCATCACTGTCTTTAAAAGTAGGACTTTTCAAATATAAGAGAATTAAATCCCAAATAAAAAATGAAGTTTGCTATTTATCATTAATTCAAAAGCTGTAATTTTGGTTTTTAAGCAAAATAAAATGTCGAAACGCAGTCTTTATTATATATGTTTAGTATTTGGAGTTTTTCTTGTGATTGTTACAGAATTTCAAGACAACCCTGATTTGATCTTACAAATTGGGGGATTTTGTTTGCTAATGTTAGCTTTGTTTCAGTTGTCTAAAGGAATTAAAGAACTCCCAACAAAAGAAACATATATTGAAAATGAAGAAGAAGAATGAAATTTGAAATCAATGATACGGTAGCTGTTTTGGACGATGACTTGTCAGGTTCCATTACAAAAATTGAAGGTTCGGAAATTACTGTTGCGACTACGAATGGATTTGAGTTAAAATTCCAAGCTGATGAATTGGTAAAAATTAAAGATACCCGTTTAATGAACCAATCACTATTTTCAAATAAATCTTTGGAAAGTGTATTATCGGAAAAGGAAACTAAAAAACGTCAGAATCTTTCCAAAGTTTCTTCCAAGGAACGCACTCAGCCAGCAATGGAAGTGGATTTACATATCAACCAATTGGTAAAGAGTACTCGGGGGATGCAAAACCATGAGATGCTTAATTTACAGCTAGAAACTGCCAAACGACGTTTGGATTTTGCAATTAAAAATCGCATTCAACGTATTGTGTTTATTCATGGAGTTGGCGAAGGGGTTCTAAAATTAGAACTGGAGTATCTTTTTAAGCGTTATGAAGGTTTAAAGTTCTACGACGCCAATTACCAAAAATATGGGCAGGGGGCTACAGAAGTTTATATTTTTCAGTCAAAAATCTCTTAATAAGTTTCAGAGTATTCGTAAGTCCCTAATTCAAAGCTATCGGTGGCTAAGATGGATAAATCGATATTTTCTAAAGTGACATTGATTCTGAATGTACGTGTAAACACGTTTTCTCTAACGGCCGTAACCGTGTAAGTTTCCGATACTGTATTGTCTAAAAACCGTGCGACTGCTGCTCCTGTTGCTAGGTCATCAAATAAATTTCCATTGTTGTTTTCATCTTCCAAACGCGTAAGTGTGCCATCATTGTCATCATCAATATCTAAATAATCAGGAGTTCCATCACCATCGGTATCTTGGGCATCCGAAAGATCGCCGTCATTATTAGGATCTGGTTTTTCGTTAAGTGTTGGGACATTATCTCCGTCATCATCACTGTCTTTATAATCAGGAATGCCATCGCCATCAGTGTCTCCATCAAACTCAAGAGCAGTTGGAATGCCATCATTATCGTCATCTTCAAAAGTTGACATGAAATTTGCGGTTCCAACGTTTGCTTCGTAATTTTGATTTACAGACACATTCGCATCAGGAATATCTTGGCAAATGTAAGTAATGGGATCAGCGGAGTAAGTTCTATAAATAAAGCGAACATTACTGTTTAAAGACATCGTCTCCATAGTTCCCGAAATTTCTGGGATTAAAATGCTTTGAGCGAGCGCATTGTTTGGAAATAAAAGCTCGAGCGATTCATTTGGGTCATTTTTAGTGTCGAAAAGAATATAATTAGTTGATTGTAAATCTCCACAAAGCGTGAGGTTTTTGTCAAAATCTAATTGAACATCAAGAACATCTCCATCGTCACAGGATAAGAGAAGGTTACAGCAAAAAAGTAAAACTAATAAAGATCGCATACAAACATATTTGATACAAAAGTAATCGATTTGTGAATTAGTTTGAATATATTTTGCTAATAATTTTATTTGGTTAATTTTGTTTCAAACTAAAGCTACATGGATTCAATTTATTTAGATAATGCGGCGACTACCCAAGTCAGAGACGAAGTGGTTGATACGATGGTCTCGGTGCTGAAATCCAATTATGGCAACGCCTCTTCTACACATGGTTTTGGTCGTTCTTCAAAATCAATTATTGAAAGTTGTCGCAAACGGATTGCATCTCATTTTAATGCTTCGGCTTCAGAAATTGTTTTCACCTCAGGAGGAACAGAAGCGGATAACTTAGTTTTAAAGTCCGCTGTTAAAGATTTGAACGTAACTCATATTATCACCTCAAAAATAGAACATCATGCCGTTCTTCACACTGTGGAGCAATTGGAGATGGATCATAAAATTAAAGTTAGTTATGTCACTATTCTTTCGGATGGGACTATTGACTATAATCACTTAGAAACGCTTTTAGAATCTACAGAAAAAACATTGGTATCGTTGATGCATATCAACAACGAAATAGGTACTATTTTAAACCTTCAAAAAGTAGCGGATTTATGCACTTCAAAAGATGCACTTTTTCATACTGATTCGGTTCAGTCTGTTGGACATTACCATTTGGATTTAAAAACAATCCCAATTGATTTTTTAGCTGCCAGCGCTCATAAATTTCACGGACCCAAAGGAATTGGTTTTGTGTTTATGCGTAAAAACTCAGGACTTAAATCCTTAATTCATGGGGGAATGCAAGAACGTGGGGTACGTGCCGGTACTGAAAGTATTCATGATATTGTGGGCTTGGATGCGTCCTTGGCTTTGTCCTATCAAAATTTAGAGGCTGAAATGACTCACGTAAAGGCTTTGAAAACTTATTTTATACAACAATTGAAATCCTCTATTGAAGGGGTTAAATTTAATGGATCTTGTAGTGATTCTGATAAGAGTACATACACACTTGTAAATGTATGTTTACCAGTTTCAGAAGCGAATGCGCCTATGTTTCTATTTCAATTGGATTTAAAAGGTATAGCCTGCTCTAAAGGGAGTGCCTGTCAGAGTGGAAGCGCTAAAGGCTCACATGTATTGAGGCAAATTCTTTCTGAAGAAGACCTAAAAAAACCATCAATACGGTTTTCTTTTAGTATTTATAATACCAAAGAAGAAATTGATACCGTTGTTGAAACACTTCAAATATTGGTCAGTACATCAGCTCCTTAAAAACGCATCCCTAATCTGACATTAAATACACGCGGCGTTAAATAGTTTGGGATGGAGTATTGACGTTTTGAATAAACATCGCGAACCCAAGTGTTGGTAATGGAATTTTGAACGTCAAACATATTAAAAATTTCCAGCCCAATTGACAATTCTTCAAAGGGTTTTCGCCATCCATTTTTGTTAGAATCTTTAGCATCTACAATCACATAGGACATTCCAACATCGGCACGTTTATAATCAGGCAAACGGCTTTGGTAATTGTAAGGACTGGCATAGCTAGGGGAGCCGCCAGGAACCCCTGTGTTATAGACCAAATTTAGATACATTTTCATCTTTGGAAGCTTTGGTACATAATCCTGAAAAAGAATGCCAAACTTCAAACGTTGATCTGTAGGACGTGCAATATATCCTTGATTGTTGATGTTTTCTTCGGTTTTTAAATATCCAAATGAAAACCAGGATTCTGTACCTGGGACAAACTCCCCATTTAATCGTAAATCCAACCCATAAGCATAGGCTTTTGCAATGTTTGAAGCATCATAACGGATGCGAACATTTTCAACGGTATAAGGGTTTACATCGGATAATTTTTTATAATAGGCTTCTGAAATGAGTTTAAATGGACGATCCCACATTTGAAAACTATAATCGTTGGCGAGTACCAAATGAAACGATTGTTGTGCTTTGACATCACTATTTACAATGCCATCGCTGTCCCTGAGTTCTCTATAAAACGGAGGTTGGTAATACAATCCACCACTTAAGCGGAACAACATGTCTTTATCCCAATCGGGTTTAATCGCCAATTGAATACGTGGACTGAACACTGATTGTGTTGTTTTTTTAATGCCATCACCTTGAACCGTCCATGCATGGTAGCGAACCCCAACATTGGTATAAACCTCATGATCTCCGAGCATGCTCCGACGGTTCCATTGCCCATAGGCTTGGACACGGTTTATTTGCGTGCTGTTGGTTGCTCTAATATTTTTATAAGGAGCTAAAGGACCTTCGTATGCCGTGTAAGGTTGGTCGTTAAAACTATCTATATTTGGAGGGTTGATAGAAAACCCAGCCGAATCAATCACTTCCCATTCCACAATACGATCGCGGATATCTTCATGAGTATATTTCACGGACCATTCAAAATTATTTTCTTCTGACTTTAAATATCCTTTGTGCTCAATGTTTGTGATTAAGGCATCTAAATCGTTTCGAGCATGGTTGATTTGTGATCCAATACCTTCAGAAAACTCAACTTCTCCTATACTTTCATCTCCGATATTGCTATTCACTTCTCCCAATCGGTATTGCGCTAGAATGTCAAAATATTCTTGTTCGGTAGTATGAAAAGTAGAAGTAATTAATTTGAGGGTTAAGTTCTCATTCGCAAAATAACTCCCTTTAAATGCGCCAAAATAGGTGTTGTATTTGTCATTTTCTTGTCCTTCATAAAAAACCAATAAAGCTAATGGGTCTTGTAAAGTTCCAAAGTTTGTTTGACGAGTTCTGGGTTTATAGTCATAATCATTGATCGCTAAATTTCCTAAAAAGCTTAAATGAAATTTATCCGAAAATTTATAAGTAAGATAGGTTTGAATATCCGCAAATTTTGGAGTGAAATTTGTTTCTGTTTCCTTAGATTCAACCAATAAACTATTGTCTCTATAACGAAGTCCTAACAAGGCTGAAAATTTAGAATCTTTGCTTACACTTTCGGCGGTTAGACTGCCGCCTAATAAACTTAGATCTGCTTGAATTCCAAACTTAATTGGGGTTTTGTAGGTGATGTCTAATACCGATGACAGTTTATCTCCGTATTTTGCTTGAAATCCACCAGCTGTAAAATCTAAATTTTGAACCATGTCAGAGTTTACAAAACTGAGTCCTTCTTGTTGACCTGAACGTACTAAAAACGGTCGGTACACTTCTATTTCATTTACATAAACGAGGTTTTCATCAAAATTACCACCTCTTACAGAATATTGGGTACTCAATTCATTTGAAATATTGACGCCAGGAAGTGTTTTTAATAAGTTTTCTACGCCGGGTTGTGCTCCTTTTATAGTGCGAATAATTTGAGGTGAAATGGTTGTAACCCCTTCTAATTCTTTTCGTTTAGAGCCTGTGATGACAACGGTTTCAATCTGTTCGTAATTACTTTTTAGAACAGGATTAAATTCGAGTTCCTCTCCATTTTTTAAATTAAAAGGAGCTTCTAAATATTTATAATTTATATGAGAAAATCGAATTTTAACATCTGTATTGGCAGGTATTTTTAAAATATAAAACCCATTTATATTTGTAGTAGTTCCATTATTCTCTGAAACTACATTTACGCCTTCTAAAGGCTCATTGAGTTCATTGAGAACAATTCCGCGTAGAGTAGCAGATTGACCCATAGCCATTGCGGGTAAAATTAAAATAAAGAAAAATAGTTGGTATGTGATTGATTTCAAATTAATAGGTGTTATTTTCTATAAAATGTAGTTTCAAATGTAGTACTATTTCCAACATTATCGGTTACAATGATTTTTAAATTGTTTTTAGTATCTGTAATAATCTTATCATTAAAGTCATGAGTAAGCGTTTGTGTTTTGGTATCGTACTCCATTAATATCCATTGACCATTAATAGTTGCTCTGTAATTTTTGATTCCAGAAATTTGATCTGAAATCTTAATTTTTAGATAGCGGTAATTACTTATCCAACTACCATTTTTAAAATTTATTGTTTTAATTTTTGGATTTTCATCATCAATTCCTAGAGTATAATGTCCTAAGTATTTGGTACGAGCAGTCAAAGTATTTCCTCGTTTCTTAGTAGGAGTGTAGTAGAGTTTATTTCCGTAACGCGACACACTACCAATAAATAATTGATCCTTATCACTGTTTTTATATTGACTAATATCAAAATTTATATTCATTGATTTCTGTAAAGGAAAAATGGGTTCGTGAAGTTTTAAGGTGTCGTTTGTAACCTCAAAATTAATGGCAACATCTTCGTAAAAAGAATCTTTAAAAATTTGAACACTGATATTGTCTTTTTCTAGAATCGTTTCTTCGTTGGCAATGATGTGTCGAAGGTTTAGAGCATCTGGCTCTACTTCAGGGAGTTCTTTTTTTAAACCTTGAATAGGGATGCTCAAATCGGATTTATTGTCTTTGAAGTCATTTATGGATATCTTATATATAGAATTTGTATCGTCTTCTATGGATACCATTCCTTGAGCGGCGTGACTTTTAAGTAGTTTTAATGGGTTGTTACTTTCAATAAATAATTTTTGGATTCGTTTTTTTGTTTCAAAAAAGTAGGCATAATCTATATAACGGTTTAGATGTTTAGTTTCATCAAATGAAAAACGTTTAAAATCAACTTCTAAACTTTTGCTACCATTAAAAAATGTTGTGATAAAACTAACACCATTTTTATTCGATGCAAAATCTTGTCTGTCTGTACTAATAACTCCAAAGCCAATAGTACCAAAAGCTGTAATTTGCTCGGACTTGTATTGACCGTTTGGCAATTTTATAATCCTAATTTTTACTCTTGAGGTCTCACCATTTATATGACTTCCTTCAGATAATGGATATCCATATAATTCGTGAACTACTGGATTTGTGGTGTCTTTGATATCAAAGCCAAACAGCATGGGATTTATTGGTCGTTCTTGTTGATCTCTAATTTCAAAATGAAGATGTGGTCCGCCAGAACCTCCAGTATTTCCTGTGTAGGCAATCACTTCTTTGGATGAAATTTTAAGTTCTTCAGCTTTTGGAAAGAGCTCCAATTCAAAAGTTTCTTTTTTGTATTGTTGTTTTTTGACGTAGGCTTCAATCTTTGGAGCAAATTTTTGAAGGTGAGCATAAACTGTTGTATAGCCATTGGGGTGTGTGATATACAAGGCTTTTCCATAGCCATAACGTGAAATTTTAATCCGACTTACATAGCCTTCCGCAGAAGCATAGGTTTTAAATCCCACTTTCCCTTTTGTTTTAATATCCAATCCAGAATGAAAATGATTGGAGCGTAGTTCGGCAAAAGTTCCTGATAAAACCAACGTAATATCAAGAGGGCTCGTAAAATAATTTTGTGGATAAGGCGATTGAGCATTACAAAAAGTAACCACAGATAAGAATAAAAATAAAAACGCCTTCATAAAATAGGATAGAATGCTAAATTATACAATTGATGGTTAATAGAAAAATAAAAAATTAAGTCAAAACAATTGTGTTATTAAATATGGAATGTTAAATTTGTGAAATAGGTATTGAAACTGTAAATGAGTAAAATCGAGCTAATTGTCAATTCTTTGGAGCAAAAAGTGCAGCGTGTTTTGCATGAACTAACTGAACTAAAAAAAGACAATGCGTTTTTAAAAGAAGAACTGCTCAAAGCAAATGCTTTAAATTCTAAACATTTGATATCGCTTCAACAACAAGAAGACGATTTTAAGACGCTCAAATTTGCAAATTCAATCCTTGGCAGTGACGAAAGTAAAAGAGAAACAAAGCTTAAAATTAATACTCTAATCAAAGAAATTGATGATTGTATTTCTAAGCTATCAGATTAAAGTTTACAGTCCATGAGTGAACGGTTAAAAATAAAATTATCCATAGCCAATAGAGTATATCCATTGACTATCACTCCCGATCAGGAAGAAGGACTTCGATTAGCCGCTCAAAAAATTGACGCGACAATAAAACAATTTGAAAAAAGTTACTCTGTTCAAGATAAGCAAGATGTATTGGCCATGTGTGCCCTTCAATTTGCAACTCAAAACGAACAAAAAACTATAGATAAAACAAGTTTAAATGAAGATTTAGAATCCCGTCTGATTGCTGTAGACGAATTATTAGACTCCCATTTAAACAACAACGTTCTTTAAATAACATTAGGTTACTGCCTATATTGATCATTTTTTTGATAAACTCAACGGAAATTCTTTAAAAAGGAGTGCGTTTAAGTTGTAAAAGCATGCTGTCTTGTCACAGATCCTTGATCAGCTTTTCAACTCTAAATCTTGTATTTATGGAGTTTATACAAAAACCAGATTGATGTAGGCTTTTTTTTTTAAATTAAATCATAAACTATGGAATCCAATATAATACTCATTGCTTTAGGGGCCGCTGTCATAGGACTTATCCTAGGACTGGCAATCTCTAAAGCTCGTGAAAAAAGCAATGCCTCTCAACTCACCAAAAACGCTAAAAGAGAAGCAAACTCTATAATTTCAAAAGCAAAACTAGAAGGCGATTCAATAAAAAAAGATAAAATGTTTCAAGCCAAAGAACGATTTTTAGAATTAAAATCGGAGCATGAACAAGTTATTCTTTCTAGAGAAAAGAAAATGAGTGAAGCTGAAAAACGTACTCGTGACAAAGAATCACAAATATCTTCTGAGCTTTCTAAAAATAAAAAACTCTCAACAGAATTCGAATCCAAAATCAAGGATTATGACCATCGCCTCCAAATTCTAAACAAACGTAAAGAAGAACTCGATAAAGCACATAAAAGTCAAATTCTTCAATTAGAAGTGATTTCTGGCTTATCAGCCGAAGATGCAAAACATCAACTAGTAGAGTCTTTAAAATCTGAAGCTAAAAATGATGCCATCGTCTTTATTCAAGATACCATGGAAGAAGCGAAGCTAACAGCAGAGCAAGATGCTAAGAAAATCATTATTAACACCATTCAACGTATTGGAACTGAAGAAGCAGTTGATAATTGTGTTTCTGTATTTAATATTGAATCAGACGACGTCAAAGGGCGAATCATTGGTCGAGAAGGTCGAAATATTAGAGCCCTTGAAGCTGCTACTGGAGTTGAAATTATTGTTGATGATACCCCTGAAGCGATTATATTATCTTGTTTTGATTCGGTGCGAAGAGAAGTGGCACGTTTATCATTACATAAATTAGTAACTGATGGTCGTATCCACCCAGCACGAGTTGAAGAAATTGTCAAGAAAACAAAAAAACAAATAGAACAAGAAATTATTGAAGTTGGAAAACGCACAGTGATTGATTTGGGGATTCATGGATTACATCCAGAACTCATTAAAACTGTTGGACGAATGAAATACCGTTCGTCTTATGGTCAGAATCTATTGCAACACTCTAGAGAAGTCGCAAAACTCTGTGGAGTGATGGCAGCTGAATTGGGTATTAATCCGAAGTTGGCCAAACGTGCAGGACTCCTTCATGATATTGGAAAAGTACCGGATGCTGAAACTGATATGGAAACTCCACACGCTATTTTAGGAATGCAGTGGGCCGAAAAATATGGTGAAAATCCCGAAGTATGTAATGCAATTGGTGCACACCACGACGAAATCGAAATGAAATCGTTACTATCTCCAATAGTACAAGTATGTGATGCAATTTCAGGTGCACGTCCAGGAGCGCGACGTCAAGTTCTAGATTCATACATTCAACGTCTAAAAGATTTAGAGGAAGTTGCTTTTGGATTTAGTGGAGTTCAAAAAGCTTATGCGATTCAAGCAGGTCGTGAACTTCGTGTAATTGTCGAAAGTGAAAAAGTATCTGACGAAAAAGCCGGGAATTTATCGTTTGAGATTTCTCAAAAAATCCAAACTGATATGACCTACCCGGGACAGGTGAAAGTAACGGTGATTCGCGAAACACGTGCAGTGAATATTGCCAAATAAAATAATAAATTTCTAGTCTTTTAAAAAGCAGCTCTCGAGCTGCTTTTTAGGCTCTAGGATGAAATTTCATCATAGCGTCTTTTAAGTGGCTTTTATCAACGTGCATATAGATTTCTGTAGTTGTGATGCTTTCGTGGCCTAACATCATCTGAATGGCTCTTAAATCGGCTCCATTCTCAAGAAGATGAGTCGCAAAGGAATGCCTAAAGGTGTGTGGAGAAATAGTTTTCTCAATTCCTGCTTTTGCTCCTAAGGTTTTTACAATAGTACAGATCATTGCTCTGCTGAGTTGCTTTCCACGACGATTCAAAAATAAGGTGTCATTAAAAGGTGTTTCAATCTTCATTTGGACACGGACATGGTCTTTATATAGATTGATGTATTTTTGAGTCAGTGAACCAATAGGAACAAAGCGTTGTTTGTTGCCTTTTCCAGTGACCTTGATAAATCCTTCTTCAAAGAATAAATCGGAGATTTTCAATTCCGTAAGTTCACTCACACGAAGTCCACAGCTGTACAAGGTTTCTATAATGGCGCGGTTGCGTTCTCCTTGTGGTTTGCTTAAATCAATTGCAGTTACAATACGATCAATTTCTTTTATCGAAAGGGTATCGGGTAATTTACGTCCTATTTTTGGAGCTTCAATGCGTTCTAAAGGATTGGTCTCACAATAATTTTCAAAGATCAAATAATCGTAAAAACTTCGTAGGCCAGAAATGAGTCTCGATTGGGTCCGTGGGTTTAATTCTTTTGCCATTTCATAGATAAACCCTTGAACGTGTTCTGTTGTAATTTGAAGTGGGGACAATTCCATAGAATGAGTTTCTAAATAATTCACCAATTTCTGAACGTCAAACGTGTAGTTGTTCACGGTATGTTTGGACATGCCACGCTCAATTTTTAGATATAAAGCAAAATCTTTTAAAGCATCATTCCACTTCATTTGACTGTTTTTTGAATACGGATTATTGGTTTGTAAATTACAAGAGCTCTAGCAAATATAACAATCTGAAATTTTTAATGCACACTTCATACTTTAAAAAAAAAAGAGGCCCCTTTTAAAAGAATCCTAAACAAACAAAAAATCCGAAACTTTCGTTTCGGATTTCTTTTGCGGAGAATGAGGGATTCGAACCCCCGGAGGTGTGACCCTCAACAGTTTTCAAGACTGCCGCATTCGACCACTCTGCCAATTCTCCAATGGGCTGCAAATATAAAGGGGTTTTTAGTTCTATCAAATACTTTTAGGAATTATTTTTGAATTTTTTTTGGTTTATTTTTAAGCAATTATTAAGACTAATTTTTGTCAAACCGCTTTAAAATTATATACTTTTGAAAAAAAAATCTACATATGGATATTATAAAAGCCCTTGAATGGCGCTATGCAACTAAAAAATTTGATTCTGAAGCCATTATACCCGATGAAACCATTGAATTGCTTAAACATGCGTTTAATTTAACAGCGAGTTCTTATGGACTTCAACCAGTAAAATTACTCATTGTTAGCAATAAATCAACTCTTAACGATTTGGTTCCACTGTCTATGAATCAAAAACAAGTGGGGCAGGCGTCTCATTTGTGTGTCTTTTGTGTAGAAACAACTATTGATGAAGCCTATATCAGAGCATTTTTTGATCGAATTATTTCTATAAATAATACACCAGACGAGGTTTTGAATCCGTTTCGAACGAGTGTTATCAATAGTTTCAAACAGAAATCTGACGATGCTGTTTTTAAATGGGGAGCAAAACAAGCCTATTTAGCTATGGGAAATATGCTCACGGTTTGTGCTACTCAGGGTGTTGATGCCTGTCCAATGGAGGGATTTGACCCCGTTGAATACGATCGTTTTTTTAAGCTTAATGAACAAGGCTTACGATCTGTATTGGTGATGCCAATAGGCTATCGTGCTTCAGATGATATGTTTGGCACATTGAATAAAGTACGCAAACCTCTAAATGAATCAATTATAGAATTTAAATAAACTTTCTATGCCTGGATTTGAACTCTTTGGCGATGCCGAACGAAACGAAGTAAACGATGTTTTAGATAGTGGTGTTTTAATGCGCTATGGATTTGACGGTATGCGTCAAGGTCACTGGAAAGCAAAGGAATTAGAACACGCCATTCAATCACGTTTTGATGTGAAACATGCCCAACTCCTTTCAAGCGGAACCGCTGCGGTGAGCTTAGCTCTCGCATCTGCAGGAATTGGTGCTGGTGATGAAGTAATTATGCCATGTTTTACTTTTGTGGCAAGTTTTGAAGCCATTCTCATGTTGGGAGCAGTTCCGATACTTGTGGATATTGACGATACATTGACTTTAGACATCGAATCTGTTCAAGCGGCAATTACACCAAAAACCAAAGCGATCATGCCGGTTCACATGTGTGGGAGTATGGCTAATTTAGATGCTTTAAAGCAAATATGTGATTCGCATAATTTAGTTCTTATCGAAGATGCCTGTCAAGCCATAGGAGGGACCTACAACGGAAAAGCACTTGGAACCATTGGTGACCTTGGTTGTTTTTCGTTTGATTTTGTAAAAACAGTCACTTGTGGCGAAGGGGGTGTGGTTATTACCAACAACAAAGAATTTTATACCCATGCAGATCAATTTAGTGATCATGGACACGATCACATAGGAAACGATAGAGGGGCAGAAACCCATCCAATTCTAGGTTATAATTTCCGTATTTCGGAATTGAACGCTGCTGTTGGTGTTGCACAATTCAGTCGTTTGGATGAATTTCTAGCGATTCAAAAAAAGCATTATACAATTATCAGAAATGAGTTGTCAACAATAACTGGCGTCACTTTTAGAACAGTTCCAGAGGGTGGTGTAGAAAGTTATGCGTTTTTAAACTTCTTTCTCGACGATTTAGAAACGGCCCGAATGGTAAACCAAGCGTTTAAAACCAATGGAATTGATGTGTGTTTCCATTATTATGATAACAACTGGCATTACATCCGAAAATGGGAGCATCTTACAACCCAAAAATCGTTGTTTCCACTAAGTCAGGAAGTCAAAGATGGCTTGTCCTATCTAACAGATAAAACATTTGAAAAGTCCGATCATTTTATCGGACGAAATTTATCGTGTTTGATAAAATTATCATGGACAGAAGCGGAGGTGAAGCAAAGAGCCCAAACTATGGCAAAACTAATTCGTGAAGTGATTGCTTAGTAATTAATATAGTCCACAATTTCTAATCCGTAACCAATAATCCCTACACGTTTTGTTTGTTCACTATTCGATATAAGACCTAACTTGTGAATATTTAGATCGTGAAGGATTTGTGCCCCAATTCCAAAATCTTTTGAATCCATTTTAATGCTGGGTGCTTTGGTGACTGTTCCTTTTTGTTGGGTATTTTTCACAATTTCTAAGCGCTTCAATATATTGTTGGGTTGACTCACCTGATTAATGAATAGAATAGCACCTTTTCCATGTTTATTAATTAACTTAAACATTCCATCAAGTTGTTGATCGGCATCATTAGTTAGTGTGCCTAAAACATCGTTATTTACGAGAGAAGAATTAATGCGTGTTGGAACGGTTTCATTTGTACTCCAAGTCCCTTTTGTTAAGGCAATATGAACCGAATTATTTGTAGTTTGTTGATACGCTCTCAATCTAAAATCCCCAAAACGTGTTTCAATTTGGAAGTCTTGTTTTTTCTTGATTAGCGAGTCGTGTTCCATTCGATAGGCGACTAAATCCTCAATAGATATTATTTTTAAGTCAAATTTTTCTGCCACGACCCTTAACTCAGGTAAGCGTGCCATTGAGCCATCATCATTCAAAATTTCAACTAAAATTCCTGCAGGTTCTAATCCTGCTAAACGTGCTAAATCTACCGCAGCTTCAGTATGTCCTGTCCGACGTAGAACGCCTCCGTTTTTTGCTTTTAAAGGAAAAATATGACCCGGACGTCCTAAATCATGCGGTTTGGTATTTGGATCCACTAAAGATTTAATTGTTTTAGAACGGTCTGAAGTAGAAATTCCAGTCGTACAACCGTTTCCAATTAAATCAATAGAAACTGTGAACTGAGTGTTGTGTAAAACCGTATTGTTCTGTACCATCATATTAAGACCTAATTCATCACATCGGGTTTCCGTAAGAGGCGCACAAATTAAACCGCGACCATGGAGCGCCATGAAATTGATCATTTCTGGAGTTACTTTTTCGGCAGCGGCAATAAAATCACCTTCATTTTCTCTATTTTCATCATCAACTACAACCACCACTTTCCCCAGTCGAATGTCATTAATTGCGTCTTCTATACTGTTCAATTTAGTTTTTGATTTGTGCTCTGTAATTGACATTGTGTTTTTAATTTTGGGTAAAGATATTACAAGTAATCCATTCGTTAAGATATTTTCAATAAATCTTCTTTCATTTTCTTAACAAAATAGGGTCTGTAAAGAAAAAATAATGGAATCCCTAGAATAATGAAAACGAAAGAATTTGTCAAAAACTTGATGGATAATAATTTATAAAAATCAGATTGATTAGAAGTTGTTTTTTGGAATACGACTACAAAGAATAAAAGAGTCAAAACGGCAATTCCGCTCATAATTTTTCCCATTACAGGAATACCATTGTTACTTAAAACTGATCCCCCAAACCCCAGTATGATTGTGAGTATATTTAAGACCAATGCGAGTTTAGAATGTTCTTTAAAATCAATAAAAAGCCGCAATGCATTTTCATATTTTTGGTTGGACAAATCACCAGTCATTTTAAGTTGCAATTCGCTTATGCCTCTCGAATTTAAGATTTTTAGGGCTGTTTGCTTATAATTTAAAGAGAGTCCAAATTGTCTGAAATTTTTTACAATGTCAATCAATTTCTCATTTTCAAAGCTCTCTAATTCAGAAGTGTTTTCTGAAGTAAGTTGTTGTGTGTTTACAATTTCACTATCTGATTTGGAGGCGACTAATTGTTTTAAAGGAATTAGAACACTATCAAAATCGATCAATGCACGATCTTTTGTAGCACGATTTGTGAGATAGATACTAAAAGGGAGGAGAATTAGTGAGGAGAGCCATGCTGCTAAAACGGGATCTACACTGCTATCTTCTGAACTGTTTTTGGCAAATAGCCCAATAAAGTGATAGGTTAAAAATATGAGTATAGCAATAATCAACGGCAGTCCAATTCCCCCTTTTCGAATCAATGCTCCCAATGGAGCTCCTACAAAAAACAGAATAATGCAAGAGAGTCCCAAGGCAAATTTATCATGAAGCGCTACAACATGTTTATTAACATTTACTAGGGTGTTTAACATTGTTTTTGACTTGGATGTCAAATCTTTTTTAGCTGTTTTAATGGTGTTCAATGCTAACTCAATTATTTGAATACTTTTGCGTTCTTCGTATAACTTTAAAACATCAACGGTTTCAGTTATCGAATCCATTTCGCTCAGTTTGTAGTTAAGGTTTAATGTATGGTGATTGGTACGCTTTAGCATTGTTTCAGAAAACGTTTCTAGAATATCACTTCTCTTAGTGTTTAGAGAGTCGATAGCAGTCTTTAAATCCGTAACATTTAACATCGTATGTTTTGTAATACTTTCCTTACTTTCAAAATCAATATCGTTGAATTGAGACACATCAATATTGATGATATATTTTTCAAAAGTACTTTTTACTTGTGGTCTATTTTTGGTACGCTTTGTATAATCTTTATCTTGAATTTCATCATAATAATTACCATCAAACAATACGAGTTGTAATACGTCTGAGTTTTCATCACTGACAAACTCCCCAGTATTCGCTTTAATGACCGTAAAATTACCTCTTGCATTTCCTTTTTTTTGATGAATAATGACATCTCTTAAAAACTCCCCATTTTCACCACTTTTCTCAGCAACTTTTATATTTATATCATTTAATTGATTGAACTGACCTTCTGCAATGGCCATTGCAGGTTTTACTTTAGCAATATTTTTTCGAAGGCTGTAAAAATTAAACTCCGCAAAAGGAATCACACTGTTGGCAAAGAAAAAACTAATCACTGCCAAAAACACAATAAATACACTTAGGCTTTTCATAGCACGCTGCAATGATATTCCAGTAGATTTCATGGCTGCAAATTCATAGTTTTCCGAAAACCCTCCAAAGACCATGATAGAGGCCAAAAGAATGGTCAGTGGCAAAACCAACACGACTATTCGAGGGGATACATAGATTAAGAATTTGAGAATGACTTCAATTTCTAAATCTTTCCCTGCAAGCTCGGAAATATAAACCCAAAGGGATTGTAAAATAAAAATCATCATCAGTATTGTGAAGACACTGAAAAATGTTTTTAGATAGGTAGTGAGAATGTAGCGGTCTAAAATTTTCAAACTTAAGCTTAATCTAAATTATTGATATAATAGTCACTATATTTTGCAGCATCAAACGTAAATAAGGTTTCAGACAAAGGTTGATTGATTTTAAAAGCGTTGATGGTCAATGTTGTTTTGGTACCATTACTTCCAATCTCGATTAAATTATATACATGTTTGGTATTTGTGTCTATTCCCAATAATACATAGCTAATTTCACTATTTGAATCAATAGGATTTAATTTGATATATTGAATTTTTCGACCTCTAACATTTTGAATGATATCCATTTTATAATTATAGCCTTCTTCGTAAAATGTGAGTAATTGACTCGGAGTGATGGTGTTTTCTTCAGTAGTGTTTTGCTTGGAAATAGTCACTTCCTCATCTTCAGGACTGATTGTAATTAGTTTTTCACCGTCAAATATTCTTGTGATTCCTAGAATATTTAACACATAGTTATCGCCTACCAAGGTAATATCTCCACGTGTATCTTGATGAATATTTTCTTCGCTATTGTCCAAGGCATACTTAAACTCTAACACCATATTGTCGTACTCATTTACTTTAGCACTCATTTCATTTAAAAGCGTTTGTGCATCAGGATCTCGATTTTGTGCATGACAAAATCCAATTATTAAAGTCAGTATAAAAGTTGTAAAATTCTTCATTTTTATTCAATTTCTTGATCCAATAATTGATTTAGTGCTGTAAAATCGGGGATGAGTACTTGCCGTGCTTTACTGCCTTCAAATGGGCCAACAATCCCTGCGGCTTCTAATTGATCAATTAAACGTCCTGCTCTGTTATAACCAAGTTTTAATTTACGTTGTAATAAAGAAGCAGACCCTTGTTGAGCGGTTACAATGACTTCTGCAGCTTCTCTAAAGAGTTGATCTCTTTCGTCGATATTATTATCAAGACTTGTGCCAGATTCTTCACTGATGTATTCTGGTAACAAATAAGCACTGGGATAGGCTTTTTGAGATCCAATATAATCGGTTAGTTTTTCAACTTCCGGTGTGTCAACAAAGGCACATTGAATACGAATCATATCATTTCCTTGGGTGTATAATAAATCTCCTCGTCCAATCAACTGATCTGCACCAGAACTGTCAAGAATAGTTCGAGAATCAATTTTAGAAGTCACTCTAAATGCGATACGCGCAGGGAAGTTGGCTTTAATAATTCCTGTAATTACATTCACTGATGGGCGTTGGGTAGCTACAATCAAATGAATTCCAATAGCCCTTGCCAACTGTGCCAAACGTGCAATAGGAGTTTCTACTTCCTTTCCTGCGGTCATAATTAAATCGGCAAATTCATCAACAACTAATATGATATAGGGTAAAAATTTATGCCCATCATTTGGGTTGAGTTTTCGCGATTTGAATTTTTCGTTATATTCTTTGATATTTCTGCAAAATGCATTTTTAAGCATCTCATAACGGTTATCCATCTCAATACATAACGAATTTAAGGTATTGATAACCTTTGTGTTGTCGGTAATAATAGCATCTTCACTATCTGGAAGTTTTGCTAAATAATGCCGCTCAATTTTATTAAATAGTGTTAGTTCAACTTTCTTTGGATCAACCAAAACAAACTTCACTTCTGCAGGGTGTTTTTTATAAAGTAAAGAGGTGAGAACAGCATTCAGTCCAACAGATTTTCCTTGTCCTGTTGCGCCTGCCATAAGAAGGTGAGGCATCTTAGCTAAATCGACTACATAGGTTTCATTGCTAATTGTTTTCCCTAAAGCAATCGGGAGTTCCATTTCTGATTTCTGAAATTTTTGAGAGGCGATTACAGAATGCATGGAAACAATTGTTGCATTTTTGTTAGGTACTTCAATACCAATGGTTCCACGACCAGGTATTGGAGCAATAATTCGAATGCCCAATGCAGAGAGCGAAAGTGCTATATCGTCTTCTAAATTCTTAATTTTTGAGATTCGAACTCCGGCTTCAGGAATGATTTCATAAAGAGTAACTGTTGGTCCAATCGTTGCTTTTATGTTTGCAATCCCAATCTTATAATTGTTGAGGGTTTCAACAATTTTATTTTTATTTTCTTCTAATTCCTCTTGGTTGATAGTAATTCCTTCAGAATCATACTGTTTAAGCAAATCTAAAGAGGGAAATTTAAACTTTGACAGTTCTAAAGTGGGGTCAACCTCACCAAAGTCTTCTACTAATTTTGAAGCAAGGTTATCTGTTTCAGATAATTCTTCAACACTGGCTTCAATTTTCATTTCTAAAGGTGCCTCTTCATTTTTATTGGCTACACTAGGTTCTTCAGTTGGAGAATTTACTTCCAAATCACTAGGAGAATCAATACTTGAGTGGTTAGATATTGTAGGTTCTAGGTTTTCTAAAGAAACTTCAAATGCTGATTTTGTAGAGTCATTTTCTTCAGAAATAGACTCATTAATGGAAGTAGAAGAATCATTTTCTTCTGATAATTCAGATTGGAGTTCTTTTTTGGTGCGTACAAAAAGGTGTGCAATTTGTTGTGGACCTACTTTAAATCGCAGGGCGATATACACGATAAAACAAAATATTAATAATAATGCAGTTCCAATCTTCCCAACGTAGTCTTGTAGTAGTAAATTTAATTCGAATCCGATAACGCCTCCTAATTTTGGAGCCATCTCAAAAGCAAATCCAAATAAAATCGATCCCCAAATAATCACAAGTGTTCCCCAAAACCAGTTTCGCCACAAGCGTTTTTTTGAAGAATTTATCAATACAGAAATTCCTGATAAAAATAATAAACCAGAAAATAAAAATGAGGAAATTCCAAATCCTTTATAAATGAGTAATTCACTGACCCAAGCCCCAACTTTACTAAGCCAGTTATTAGTTTCTACCGTCCTGTTAGTGAAGTCACCAAGAACACTTTGGTCACTTTCTCCTGTAAATAAATAGGAGAGAAGCGCTATAAATAGTAAGATTCCAAGGATCACCAAAAAACTTCCCAGCACTAATTTTTGAGAATTTGTGAGGGTAAACTTAAGTTTTGAGAACTGTTTTTGGGTAGTCTTAGTTGTTGATTTTCTAGCCATTGCTCTTTCGCTGGTTTTAACAAAAATACAAATTACTTGCGTTTATCCTATCAATGGATGCTGTTTTGTTTGTAACAATATTTTATGCTTAATTTATTTATCAAATTGGTTTTTTGTAGTTAGACGATTGAATTGAATGATAAGAAGTGCAATGCCAAATAAAACGACGCCACATATTAAGTATAAACGTATTTTTTCAGCAACGTTTAAAAGCGACAGAACCACTCCAATGATTAGAACACTAATCCCTATTAATACTAAATAATTCCGTGTCATTTGGGTTAGTTTGTCTGTATCAATTTTCTTTTTTTCTTCGTTAGTCAGGGTGTTATATCCTGCGATTAAATCGGGGTTGTTTTTTACAATTAGCCCTGATAAAATTAAAATTATAGCCGTAATTATACTTGCATAAATCATTAAACGAAAATTAGTGAACACTCAAATTTAATAATTTAACACCATAAAAACTGTTTATATTTATGTAAATTTGAACTTGAATATTAGATCATGGAAAAAGACTTAGGGGATTACCGAAAATCCTATAAAAAAGGAGCACTTCTAGAAACGGCTATTTCTGACAATCCAATGGAGTTGTTTCAGAAGTGGTTTCATGAAGTAGATACACATTTTCAACAAGATGAAACAAATGCGATGACTATTTCAACCCTTGGGTTGGACGGCTTCCCCAAAAATAGAGTGGTACTTTTAAAAAAATACACTTTTGAAGGCTTTATTTTTTATACGAATTATGAGAGCGAAAAAGGAAAAGCGATGGACGTTAACCCTAATGTATGTCTTTCATTTCATTGGGCAGCTGCCGAACGTCAGGTTATTATAAAAGGAACGGCCGAAAAAATAGCAGAAAACCTTAGTGATGGCTATTTTGAATCGCGTCCTAAAGGAAGTCAATTAGGAGCGATGGCTTCTCGTCAAAGTTCTGTGATAAAGAACAGAGATGTATTGGAAGCAAAATTAAAATCCTTAGAGATGGAATACGAAACCAAAGCAATTTCTCGTCCTAAGTTTTGGGGAGGATTTATGGTCAAGCCCATCGAAATTGAATTTTGGCAGGGTAGGGAAAATAGACTTCATGACCGGATTCGTTATCAATTACAAGCAGATTTCTCTTGGAAAATTGAGCGTTTATCTCCTTAAATTATTATGAAGACAATTGTTTTTATACGTCATGCAAAATCGTCTTGGAGGTACCAACTTCCAGATGAAAAACGACCACTCAATAAACGAGGATTATTTGATGCGGAATTTATGTCGTCACTTGATGTTGTAAAGTCATTTCAGCCCGATGCTGTATTTTGTAGTACGGCAAAACGCACTCGAGAAACCTGTCGATTTTTCTTAAAAAATGCCGTTTTACCTAAAACCGAAGTACAGTATTCTGATCGATTGTATGATTTTAGCGGGGCAGGTCTAGAAGCATTTATCCATACGATGAATCCTCATTTGTCAAACGTATTTATCTTTGGTCATAACCATGCATTAACAGCTGTTGTGAATGCCAAAGGCGACCAATTTATAGAAAATATTCCTACATGTGGAGTTGTCAAAATAAATTTTAAAACAAACAATTGGAGCGACTGTTCTGATGGAGTTGTTGAATATAAGTTGTTCCCTAAAAACCTAATTCCTTAGGAGTTAAACTAGCCGTGAATCGTTTCGTTGACACTCAATGTTTTCATGATTTCTGCTTCAAACTCTAGCAACGCTTCCCATTTTGTATCGACTTCTTTGCGTTCGCCATATTGTCTAGCAAACCCTAAAAATGAGCTGTAATGGTTTGCTTCGCTAATCATTAATTTTCTATAGAATTTAGCAAGTTTTTTATCTTCTAGATGTTCAGATAACAGTCTAAAGCGTTCACAACTTCTTGCTTCAATCAATGCGGCATACAACAAGCGATGTACCAATTGAGTGGTTCGACTTCCTCCTTTCGGAAAAAATTGAAGTAAACGAGATACATAATCGTCTTTTCGATCGCGACCTAAAGTGAATCCACGTTCTAAAATTAGATCGTGAACCATCTTAAAATGACTCATCTCTTCTTCTACCAAAGCAATCATTTCTTGGACTAATTCTGTGTATTCAGGAAAACTTACGATTAATGATATGGCAGTACTGGCTGCTTTTTGTTCACAAAAGGCATGATCTGATAAAATTTCTTCTATATTTTTTTCAGCAATGTTTACCCATCTTGGGTCTGAAGGTAACTTTAATCCAAGCATAACTTTATAAATCTAAATCAAACGTTTTGCGTAACAGTTCAACATGTTTGTTTTTTTCTACTAATTTTTGATACTTATCTTCTGGAGTGTAAGCATATTGTTTCTCGAGCGTTTCATTGACACTAATGTCTAATGTAAGTGAGAAATTATTGACGGATTTTCGTAAGTACTGTAATAATTCGAATTGTTGACGTTCTACTTCAATTTTATTGGTTGTATTTGGAAATTCCAATCGAATTGTATTTTCATTGATGAGTTTTGGGGTGTCAATTTGAAGAATTGCCGCAAGATTGTATTTACCGTCGGCTTCTAATTTAGTGACAAAAATATTCCAAAACTTGATAAGTGTTTCTAAGGTAAACGGATCATTTGGCAGATCTTCTTCGTCAACGGTGACTTCCATTAGTTTAATTTGGTGCTCTTTTTTCTTTCGAATACTACTGAGCGACAATCCGGAAGTGGGACGTTGTGTACTTTTAATGATGGGGGTGGGCAATTCTTTTTTTAAATAAGTGGCTTTGGGTTCTTCCACTTTTTCAACAACTTTTGGAGTTTCCTTGATGGGTTTTTGAGTCGGAGTTGTGACGGGGGGTGTGACCTTTACTTCTGGAATATTTTTAGACCTAAAGTAAGACGCAGGAATTATGAATCCGCTAGGCTTTTTTTTTTCTCCATCAAAAGTGATAGAGGCAAGCTGCATTAAACAAAGTTCGACCAACAGCCGCTGGTTTTTACTCGTTTTATATTTGAGATCACAATCATTTGCCAGTTCAATAGCATGAATTAAAAATGCTTGTGAAGTGGACTCAGATTGTGTTTTGTAGGCTGCTTTTGTGTCTTCACCAACTTCGAGCAATTCAATTGTTTGGGGTGTTTTACAAACCAATAAATCTCTAAAATGAGATGCTAAGCCTGTAATAAAATGATGCCCGTCAAATCCTTTGGAAAGGATTTGATTAAAATGCAGAAGTAAATCAGGAATTTTATTAGACAAAATTAAATTTGTTGCTTCAAAAAAGGTGTCGTAATCTAAAACGTTTAGATTTTCTGTCACTGCTTTACGTGTTAGTTCTTTCCCTGAAAAACTAACAACTCTGTCAAATATTGAAAGAGCATCTCGCATGGCACCATCTGCTTTTTGAGCGATGATATGCAAGGCATCGTCTTCTGCCGTTATACCTTGTTCTTTAGCAATTACCTTTAAATAATTTTTAGCATCTGTGACATTGATTCTTTTGAAATCAAAAATCTGACAGCGCGAGAGAATCGTTGGGATGATTTTATGTTTTTCGGTGGTTGCTAAAATAAAGATACAATGCTTTGGGGGTTCTTCTAAGGTCTTCAGAAAGGCATTAAAAGCCGAAGCGGTCAACATATGTACTTCATCAATGATATAGACTTTATAGCTCCCCACTTGTGGTGGAATCCGAACTTGTTCGGTCAGGCTTCTAATATCGTCTACAGAATTATTGGACGCAGCATCCAATTCAAAAATATTAAAGGCAAAATCTTCATTTTCATTGTTAGTGCCATCACTATTAATCATTTTGGCAAGAATCCGAGCACAAGTAGTTTTACCAACCCCTCTAGGGCCAGTAAACAATAAGGCCTGTGCAAGGTGGTTTTGATCAATAGCATTTTTTAATGTATTGGTAATGGCAGACTGCCCCACAACATCTTCAAATGTTTGAGGTCTGTATTTTAATGCCGATACAATAAAAGGTTCCATAAAAATCTTATTAAAACAAATTTAAAAATTCACAGCCGACTGCGTAAATTAAACCCAGATAAATTAAAAGGAGTTATTAACAATTTATGTATTTTTGCCGCAAAGCAGATCGCCTTATCGCTGTTCGTTTTAAAACGAAGGGAGGAAAGTCCGGACACCATAGTGTATTATAGTGGCTAACGGCCATCAGTCGTAAGGCTAGGAAAAGTGCAACAGAAAGAATGTACAGGTTAAGCTGTAGTGAAACCAGGTAAACTCTATAAGGTGCAATGTCATGTATATCAGTGCTTGAGCGCGACACGTGCGATGCTGAAGGGTAGGCAGCTAAAGTTTACTGGTAACAGTAAACGTAGATAAATGATAAGGGTCACATTTTTGTGATACAGAATCCGGCTTATAGATCTGCTTTTTTTAATTTTCAAAAAAACTAAATCGGTTACCACCATATCCTTTTACTTCTGTAAACTGAGGAGCAGAAGATAAATCGGTGTGTTTGGAATGTTCTATAATTAGCACACCCTCAGTTTCTAAGAGTTTATTTTGAAATACAAGTTCAACGATTTTTAAAAACCTTTCAAGTTCAAGTTCATAAGGAGGATCGGCAAAAATAATTGTTTGGGGTTGTTTTGTTTTTTCTAAAAATCCAAAGACGTCTGCTTTTATAACTTGGATAGGCATGTCAAATCCTTCAGAAGTTTGAGAAATAAATTTTGTACAATGAAAATTTTGATCTACTGCCACAATAGATTCCGTTCCTCTTGAAGCAAATTCATAGCTAATATTTCCAGTACCTGAAAATAAATCCAATACAGAGATGTCATGAAAATGATATCGGTGGTTGAGGATATTAAACAGTGCTTCTTTTGCCATATCAGTTGTAGGACGTACAGGTAGTTTTTTTGGTGCCATAATTCGTCTGGCCTTAAACGTTCCTGAAATAATTCGCATTATAAGCTGTTTAAGAGTGTGAAATGTTTAGAACTCGCACCGGTACTGTAAAGCATTGCGTCTTTTGATAATAGACTGACGTGCCTTACATATTTGTATGCAATCTTAAAAAGGGGGTCATTTTTATCAACGGATCCCATTAATACTACTGGGAATTCTTCTGGGTTGAGCTGTAATTGCTCGGCAGTGAATAGGAGGTAATAGATAAAATCTTCTTTGGTGTTGTATTCAAAACGGTTATAAAACTTTAATTTATTGTTGTCAACGACAATAATTTCAAAATGTGAGTTCTCAATATTGAGATACATTTTCAATGATTTTGAGTTTTTTTCAAGAGTTAGCACACGATTTAAAAGGATGGTGGCACTGTGTTTATATACAAAACTTCCAAAACGTTCAAATATAAAATTATTGATATTTACAAGTGGTACATATACAACCATAAGATCTTCAATTGAAAGAGGATCGTAAGTGATAAAATCTGTTTTTAATATTTTGGTATTAAATTTAAGATAATCCACTAGGTTGGTTTCGTCAAACAAAGGTTTAGGAACTAGGGTCGCTAATTCATTATCGTGAATGACAGTAACACTTCCAAATGGTTTTTGGAGGTCTTCAGTGCTATTGAAACTATGTGTAAGTTGGTCTAAAAGAGCTTGTGGGGTTTGTTTCTTATCAAAATTAACCGACTCCAAAAATTCAATTTTTGAGTCCATTGTGTTTAAAACAAAAAAAGAAAGTCCATTCAAGTTTACCTGAATGGACAATTCATATATAGAATCTGATATGTTATTGTTGCTTAGAATAATTTTTTGGCCAGTTTCCATTAGTATTTATTTCATCCATAGACCCTACTTTAAGAGTAGGTCCATTAACGCCTTCTACAGATTTAACTTCAGATTCAAGTTCAACAAAGTTTTTATCTTGGTCAAATAAAAGTATTTTTTTAGAAACGGAAGCTTCAAATACAGGAATGTTAATTCCATTTTGTTCTAAAAGTCCTGCTTTTAGTTCAAATTTCTGACCATCATCTAATGTAGGAATATTCATCATTGTTTTGTAACGTGGATCAGCTCCAAACAAAGAGTCTTTTACAGAAACAAATCCAAGTGTATCAATGATTACTATTTCTTTTGTGGTGTCAACACCATAAAGACGTGTTAGTTTTTCATCAATTATTGTAGAATCTCTTCGTTGTGTAATCGTGAATTTTTCAGTTTCAATGAATTTCACTAAACTATCCCAATTTGCTTGAAATTGACCAGTTACAGTTCTGTGCGCTAATTCAGAATCTCTAATATCCTTAAGGTTTTCGATGACTACTTTATAACGCTGTTCTTTAATTTTATTAAAGTTAATTTTACCATAAATAGAAAAAATAAGTATGTACCCTAAATAAATACTAAGCCCCCAAAGACCAGCAAGAATTAAGGGTTTGTATTTTTTTGGATTGTATTTATCAATAAGATAAATAATTCCAATGGCAAAAATAATAGCAACAATGATTATTACAAAAGATTTCATATTTTTTTATAAGTTGTAATGAGACTTCACAAATCTACAATTTTTTTTTATTCAATAAAGTGAATGTTACTAAAAATCATTTCTATATTTGAATAAAATAATATCTGCGATATAATTCAATGGATTCAAACGAATTTTATAAACTACTAAAAACCAGTTTTCCCTTTACGCCAACGGCTAAGCAAAACATTGGTTTACAACAACTTTCAAATTTTATTTTTAGTAAGGTTGCCAATGAAATATTCGTTTTAAAGGGTTTTGCCGGTACTGGAAAAACAACGATTATTGGGGGCATCGTAAAAAATTTATGGAACGCTCAAAAAAATGCAGTTTTACTAGCACCAACAGGGCGTGCAGCGAAGGTTATTAGCAATTATTCACAGAAAGAAGCCTTTACTATTCACAAAAAAATTTATGTGCCACGTTCCGAAAAAAATGGAAAAATCTCTTTTGTACTCGCTCCAAACAAGCATAAAAAAACACTTTTCATTGTGGATGAAGCCTCTATGATTTCAGACATATCCAATCAAGCAAAATTATTTGGAACAGGGGCATTGTTAGACGATTTAATTCAATATGTGTATTCTGGTTTTCAATGTAAGTTGTTATTAATAGGAGATACTGCACAATTGCCCCCAGTCAAGTTAGATCTAAGTCCAGCGTTAAATGAATCTAATTTAGAACTCAATTACAACAAAGAAGTTATTCGTTTAGAATTGGATGAAGTGGTTAGACAAGGGGAAGACTCTGGAATTTTATTTAATGCAACCCATTTGAGGGAAGCCATCTCCAACTCGTATTTTGATTCTTTTGAATTCAATCTTAATGGGTTTAAAGATATTGTACGATTAAATGATGGTTATGAAATTATGGATGCCATTAATGATGCTTATAGCAATTTAGGAAATGAAGAAACAGCTTTAATTGTACGATCTAATAAACGTGCAAACCTATATAATGAGCAAATCCGTTCGCGTATTTTGTTTAATGAAAACGAATTAACTGCAGGTGATTTTTTGATGATTGTTAAAAACAATTACTTCTGGTTAAAGCCCACAAGTGAGGCTGGGTTTATAGCCAATGGAGATATTATTGAAGTTTTGGAAGTTTTTAGTGTTAAAGAACTCTATGGTTTTCGTTTTGCAGAAGTTAAAATACGCATGGTAGATTATCCTAAAATGCGTCCGTTTGAAACCGTTTTAATGTTAGATACAATCACTCTAGAAACGCCTTCATTACCCTATGAAGAATCCAATAAATTATATCAAGAAATTTTAAAAGATTTTGAAGATGAACCTTCTTCTTATAAACGTTTTTTAGGAGTTAAAAAAAGTAAATATTTGAATTCACTTCAAGTGAAATTTTCTTATGCAATCACCTGTCATAAGTCACAAGGAGGGCAGTGGGATACTGTATTTGTTGAGCAACCCTATTTGCCCAATGGGATCGATAGAGACTATTTGAGATGGCTTTATACGGCTGTAACACGCGCTAAAGAAAAGTTATATCTCATTGGTTTTAAAGATGATTTTTTTGAAAGTTAAAACATATTTTTTTCAATAACGAATCAAAAAAATTGTACTTTTGAGTTTGAAATAATTTTAATATCAAATGAAAGTAATAGCAATGATTCCTGCCCGTTATAGTGCGTCTCGTTTCCCCGGAAAATTGATGCAAGACCTTGCAGGCAAAAGTGTCATTCTCAGAACTTATGAGGCTACAATTAAAACTAATTTGTTTAGTGCTGTTTATGTTGTCACTGATAGTGAGATTATTTCAAATGAAATTACTAATCATGGTGGTAATGTTATAATGAGCCAAAATAAGCATGATTCAGGGAGTGACCGAATTGCGGAAGCCGTACAAAATGTAGATTGTGATATCGTGGTTAATGTTCAAGGTGATGAACCGTTTACCGAACGTATGAGTTTACAAAAAGTTTTAAGTGCTTTTGAAAATGATCCAAATGAAGAAATTGACTTAGCTTCTTTAATGGTTCACATTACCGATGCGGATGAAATACAAAATCCTAACTCAGTAAAAGTAATTGTTGATCAACGCAATTTTGCATTGTATTTTTCAAGAAGCCCCATTCCTTTTCAAAGAGATAAAACAATAGAAACGAAGTATTTTAAACACAAAGGCATCTATGCATTTAGAAAAAAAGCCTTGCTAGATTTCACAAAACTACCAATGCAAATGTTGGAAGCCTCAGAGAAAATAGAGTGCATTCGTTATTTAGAGTTTGGAAAGAAAATAAAAATGGTAGAGACGGATATTCAAGGCATAGAAATTGATACGCCTGAAGATTTAGAACGTGCCAAGGGTTTATTGAAAAATAATTAATTTAATAGAAATTGAAGAAGAAGTTAGATTTAGGTAGTTGGAATCGCAAACATCATTTTAATCATTTTAATGCATTAGCAGACCCGTACTTTGCTGTAACAATTCCCTTTGATGTGTCTTTAGCTTACAAAAAATCAAAGGATACAGGATCAAGTTTTTTTGCAATCTATCTTCATGACTGTATGAAAGCAATTAATGCTGTTGAAAATTTTAAATACAGAATTGTTGACAACGACGTTTTTGAGTACGATGTTATTCACGCTTCTGCAACCCTGTCAAGAGCTGACAATACTTTTGGCTTTAGTTTTATTAATTTCTCAGAGAGCTTTCAAGAATTTAACACAAACATTCAAAAAGAAAAACAACGCATTAACGATTCTACAGAACTTTATCCTCCAGTAAATGGATTAGATTGTATTCATTGCTCTGCATTGCCTTGGTTTTCTTTCACCTCCCAAAAAGAGCCTTTTTCAGGCGTTAAAGATTCAGTGCCCAAATTCGCATTTAGTAAAACCTACAAAAAAAATGACTCACTCATGATGAATGTAGGAATCAATGTAAATCATGCCTTAATAGACGGATATCATGTTGGGCAGTTTGCTGAGCTATTTCAAAAAAATCTTAACCACTAATAGAAAATTATTATCAACTAATTTTAACTCATTATGAAAATGAATTTTAAAAATTTCCCAATGGTTTCCAAAGTTGTCTTTGGTCGTGGAAGTTTTACCCAGTTAGTTGAAATTATATCCCCAAAGCGTCAGAGTGAGAGTGCTCCTTTTATTTTTCTTGTCGATGCGGTATTTGAAAATAATTCTTCTTTAATTTCAAAAATCCCATTACTTTATAAAGACCAAATTATTTTTATTTCATCCAATGAAGAACCCAAAACTTCACAAGTAGATCGTTTGGTTGAAGATATTATTTTAAGCTCGAGTGTATTACCATCGGGAATTATAGGAATAGGAGGGGGAACCCTTTTAGATTTGGCCAAAGCAGTTGCTTTGATGCTTACCAATAATGGATTAAGCCATGAGTATCAAGGTTGGGATTTGATAAAAAATAAAGGAATCTATCATGTTGGTATCCCTACAATTTCTGGTACAGGAGCCGAAGTTTCTAGAACCACCATTTTAACAGGGCCTACCATGAAATTAGGAATTAACAGTGATTTCACCCCTTTTGATCAAGTAATTTTAGATCCAGAGCTTACCGAGGGTGTTCCAAAAGAACAATGGTTTTATACAGGAATGGATTGTTATATTCATTGTATAGAATCGCTTAATGGTAACTTTATCAATTCCTTTAGTAAAATCTACGGAGAAACTGCTTTGAACCTTTGTAAAGAAGTCTTCCTAGATACATTAAGTCCAGAAGAAAATCAAGATAAATTAATGATGGCTTCATGGCATGGTGGAATGAGTATTGCTTATTCTCAAGTTGGTGTTGCCCACGCCATGAGTTATGGTTTATCCTTTTTGTTAGGAACCAAACATGGGATTGGAAACTGTATTGTATTTGATCATCTGTCCGAATTTTATCCTGAAGGGGTTAAATTATTTAAGCAGATGAAAGCAAAGCACAACATTTCATTACCGCAAGGAATATGTGCCAACCTCACAGATAAACAATTCGATATTATGATTGATGTTTCTTTAAGTTTAGAACCCTTATGGGAAAATGCCATTGGAAAAAATTGGAAAACCAAAATAACACGATCTCGTTTGAAAGAACTTTATTCAAAAATGTAAGAATGCAGATCATATCAAAATTTATATACCATCGTCTTTTAGGGTGGAAAGTAACAGGGTTTAATGACTATGACTCCGTAAAAAAAGCGGTGCTTATTGCTGCACCCCACACTAGTTGGCATGATTTTTATATAGGGGTTCTTTTAAGGTCTTGTCTAAAGATACAGGCTAATTTTGTTGGAAAGGAAGCATTGTTTAACCCCTTTACAGGTTGGTTTTTTAGAATGCTTGGTGGTGCTCCTGTACGCCGAAGTGCAAACGAAAAACAAGTAGATGCCATTGCACGATTGTTTGAAAATAGAGACGTATTTCGTATGGTATTAGCTCCAGAGGGTACCCGAAAAAAAGTAGATGCTTGGCGAACAGGGTTCTACTACATAGCCAAAACCGCCAAGGTGCCTATAGTGATGCTGTCTTTTGATTTTGAAAATAAAGAAAATTGCTTCTCAGAACCTTTTTACCCTACGGATGATATTGAGGCTGACTTTAAGTTTATGCGAGCCTTTTTTAAAGGGATTAAAGGAAAAATTCCTGAGTTCTCTTAAAGTTACTCTTGCATGGTGTGATACACATTCTGAACATCGTCATCTTCTTCTAGTTTTTCTAAAAGTTTTTCAACATCCGCAACTTGCTCCTCGTTTAGAGCTTTAGTTACTTGAGGAATTCGTTCAAATCCAGAAGATAGAATTTCAATTTCTCGAGCTTCTAGAGCAGATTGAATGGCTCCAAAACTTTCAAACGGTGCATAAATCAGAATACCATCATCATCGGTAAAAACTTCTTCGGCTCCAAAATCGATAAACTCGAGTTCAATTTCTTCAACATCCAATCCTTCTGAATTGATTCTGAAATTACAAGTATGATCAAACATAAATACAACCGACCCAGAAGTTCCTAAACTCCCATTACATTTGTTAAAATAGCTTCGAACGTTTGCAACGGTACGCGTGTTGTTGTCCGTCGCTGTTTCAACAAGAATGGCAATGCCATGAGGAGCATAGCCCTCAAATAAGACTTCTTTATAATCTCCTTGACTTTTGTCACTCGCACGTTTAATGGCACGCTCAATGTTGTCTTTGGGCATATTAACAGCCTTTCCATTTTGAATCACGGCTCTTAAGCGAGAATTACTATCTGGATCAGCACCACCTTCTTTAACAGCCATGACAATGTCTTTTCCAATTCGTGTAAACGCTTTGCTCATTGCTGACCAACGTTTCATTTTTCTTGCTTTGCGAAATTCAAATGCTCTTCCCATGGTAGTATCTAATTATATATGTTTAACAAAAATAAAAATGCTGGAACGAAAAACAAGTATAAATCGCTCTAAAACTTCAAAATAGAGAATCAAAGAGTTCCAAACTATACATTTGAAGGTGTTTTGGGAGGGTGTTTTCTTTTGGTAAAACTGCCAAATACCGCTCGTCATTGGTGGTATAAACCAATTTAAATTTTGGATTTTTAGCACCAATCTTAGAAACTAAATCTTTTATAAAATCGTCGTGATGCACCAAATCCTTACTTCCTACATGAAAAATACCATATTTGTTTCGATTAATGATATAATGCAATTGTTGAGTGACCTTTCTATCGGATACGACATTCATAATTAGATTTGGAAATAATTCAATTGGAACGTCTAATTCCAGATGTAATTTAAGCTCATTAAGTCGTGGAGAGGGGGCTCCAAAAACCATAGGCAGCCGCAAGATGGCAACTTTTTTAGGGGGAAGTTTTAAAAATAAATGTTCAAGTCTAATTTTAAAATGACCATAAACACTGTTGCTCAGGGTGGTATCACTCTCGTAACTCGGGTATTTACTGTAAGCATCAAATACATTTGCGGAGGACAAAAAAATCATCTTACATTTTTTTTCACATGATACATATTCAAAAACATGTTTATGTGCTGTCAATTGTGCTGCAAAATCTCCTCTTAGTGCAGAAATAATAAGTGTAGGTTTTACCACATTAAGAATCTCAAAAATATCATCAACCTCAAAATCATAATGATAAAATTGCTTGTTATTCTCAAATGCCAAAAGAGGGGTTCGATAGGTGCCAAATGTTTGATAATAGGGGTGGAGTTCTTTGTAAATGGCACTTCCTAAATAGCCACTGACACCCAATATCAATATGCGGTGTTTTTTTAGTGTGGCCATGTTTTAATGTTTATTATTTTTTGTAAAAAGGAAGTTTTACAATTTTAGCACGTACTTTTTGTTTCCGAATAGCGATGCGAATTTCAGATTCAATACTGGCGTGATTGGATAAAACATAACCCATTCCAATTCCTTTTCCTAATGAGGGTGCCATCGTTCCAGAAGTTACAATCCCTATTTCATTTCCAGAAGCATCCTCAATCGTGTAATCCTTGCGAGGAATGCCACGCTCTAACAACTCAAAACCTACCAAACGTCGTTTAGGACCTTCTTCTTTTTCTTTTTTAAGTGCTTCAGAATTTGTGAAGGGTTTATTAAACTTGGTGATCCATCCCAATCCAGCCTCGATAGGAGAGCTGTGGTCATCGATATCATTTCCGTAAAGACAATACCCCATTTCTAATCGTAAAGTGTCACGGGCTGCCAATCCGATGGGTTTAATTCCAAAAGATGCGCCCGCTTCAAGTACTTTATCCCATACTTGTTTGACTTCTGAGTTTTTACAATAAATCTCAAAACCACCACTTCCAGTATAACCTGTTGCAGAAATGATCACATGTTCAATCCCTGCGAAATCAGCGACCATAAAATTATAGAATGCAATGGATGATAAATCGACACTGGTCAACGCTTGCATCGCTTCCACAGCTTTTGGACCTTGAATTGCTAATAAGGAATAGGCATCGCTTATATTTTTCATTTCAGCACCCATTGAATTTTTAGAAGAAATCCATTCCCAATCTTTTTCAATATTACTGGCATTGACGACTAATAAATAGGAGTCTTCTTTAATTTTATATAGGATTAAATCATCTACAATACCGCCTTGGTTGTTTGGTAAACAACTGTATTGTGCTTTTCCCACAGTAAGTTTTGAAGCATCGTTTGAAGACACGGATTGAATAAGTTCTAAAGCATTTGGACCTTCAATAAGAAATTCCCCCATATGAGAGACGTCAAATACACCTAGATTGTTTCTAACGGTTTCATGCTCGGCATTCACCCCTTCGTATTGAACGGGCATCATGAATCCAGCAAAAGGAATCATTTTAGCGCCTAGAGCTTCATGCGTTGATTGCAGTGCGGTAACTTTCATAGTTAATTAAATTTATAGCAAGACAAATCTAATCAAAAATAGGAATCGAAACGGATTAAAGCTGTGTTAAAAATGCTTTAAATTCGGAATAGTCCTTAATATCCGTAGCTACTTTTTGTTTATCGATAACGGCCTTTATTTGTGGAGGCAATGGAATATCGGTACTAATAACTTCTTTAACAACATCTAAAAACTTGGTTGGGTGAGCAGTTTCCAAAAATACACAATGTGCCTGTGGATTGGTTTCTAAATACGATTTGCATCCCAAATATCCAACGGCTCCATGTGGGTCGGCGATATATTGAGTGGTTTTGTAAATCTCATCCAATGCCTGTTTTGTTTCGTCATCTGTAAAACTGTAAGAAGAAAGGTTTGATTTTAAGGTTTCAAAGTTATTATTATAAATGGCTTGTATGCGTATAAAATTACTAGGATTCCCAACATCCATTGCGTTACTAACGGTTTGAACAGAGGGTTTTGGTTCGTAAGAATTGGACTTTAAATAACGGGTCACTACATTGTTTTCATTATTTGAAGCGATAAAATGTTTGATAGGCAGTCCTAATTTTTGAGCAATCATTCCAGCACATACATTTCCAAAATTTCCGCTTGGAACCGAAAAGACAATCTCTTTTGAACTGTTTTTGAGTTGTTTGTACGCAAACATAAAATAAAACAGTTGGGGGAGCCAACGTGCTACATTAATAGAGTTTGCAGAAGTTAATTGCATTGTGGATGTGAGTTCATCATCAAGAAATGCTTTTTTAACCATGTCTTGGCAATCATCAAAAGTACCATCAACTTCAAGTGCGGTGATGTTTTGACCTAAAGTTGTTAATTGTTTTTCTTGGATATCACTGACCTTTCCACTGGGATATAAAATCACGACTCGAACTCCTTTAACTCCAAGAAATCCATTGGCGACAGCCCCTCCAGTATCCCCAGAAGTTGCAACCAAAACGGTCACTTCATTGGAGTTATCTTTATTAAAATAACCCAAGCAACGTGCCATAAATCGTGCACCAACGTCTTTAAATGCCATCGTAGGACCATGAAACAATTCGAGGGTTGAAATGGATTCTGTAAGGTTTACAACCGGAAAATCAAAACTAAGCGTTTCTGAAACGATGGTTTTTAAAACATCTTCAGGGATTTCGGGACTTATAAATTGCTTGATTGCTTCAAATGCAATAGCTTCATTTGAAAGCGTTTCAATAGTCTCAAAAAAAGAAGCCTTTAAAGGTGTAATATTTTCAGGAAAATACAAGCCTCTATCTGGGGCAAGTCCTTTGATGACTGCATTTTCAAAAGTAGTGTTTGGAGCTATATGATTTAAACTATAATAGTTCATTGTTAATTTTAGTTTAAGTGTTTGATGCCATCTAAATTTATTTTTGACACATAAATTTCAAACGGAATATTTTGATTTTGATAGGTTTCTCTAATGGTTTTTTCAACTTTTAACGCTGTGGCTTCAGATTTACACAAACTAAATACAGAAGGTCCTGAACCTGAAATTCCTGTACCCAAAGCTCCATTTTCTATCGCTGCTTTTTTAATGTCTTCAAACCCTTGAATAAGTTGACTTCTACACGGCTCTACAACCACATCTTTTAAGGAACGACTTATGAGGTCGTAATCGTTGGTATGTAATCCATGTACGAGACTGCCCACGTTAGACCACTGTGTGATTGCGTTTTTCAATAAAATAGTTTCGGGAAGTATTTTTCGCGCATCTGAAGTTTTGATTTCGATTTGAGGATGAATAACCACTGCAAATAAATCAGAGGGTGTTGGGATTTGTAAGATTTCTAAAGGGTCTAAACTTTTTACCAAGGTAAATCCTCCAAAGAGAGCAGGCGCAATGTTATCGGCATGTTCGCTTTGACTGGCAACAGCTTCTCCTTTCATGGCAAAGGCTGTAAGTTCTGTTTTAGAAAATGGATTTCCAAGCAATACATTCATTCCGTACACACTTCCAACGGCACTCGCAGAACTGCTTCCAATACCACTTCCTGGTTTGATGTGTTTGTAAATTTCGATTTCAAAACCACAATCGGGTTTTGCAGCTTCATACATGGCAAGTGCCGAAACGCCAGCCACATTTTTTTTGACTTCAAACGGAAGATCATACCCTTCAATTTTTGTAATTCGAATTCCTTTTTCCGCGGTTTTACGAATTACCATTTCATCACCAATAGAATCCAGACAAAATCCAAGGACATCAAATCCACAGGATACATTGGCAACAGTTGCTGGAGAAAATAGTCTGATTTCGTTCATTAATGTGTGTTTGAAATTCTAATAATATCTGCAAATAACCCTGATGCGGTGACTTCAGATCCTGCACCAGCTCCTTTTATAATCATGGGTTGATCGCTGTAACGATTCGTGTAAAACATCACAATATTATCTTTTCCTTCAAGATTATAAAAAGGATGTCCAACAGGTATTTCTTTTAAACCAACTGAGGAGGCTCCATCTTTAAATTCTGCGACATATTTTAGTTGACAGTTGTTTGCTTCTGCAGATTGTACTAATTTTTGAAATACGACTTCATTCGTTTTTAAGGTTTCATAAAAAGCATCCACGGAATTAGCCTCCATACATTCTTTTGGTAAAAATGCTTCATTTTCAATTGCATCCATTTCTAACATCTCTCCACTTTCTCTTGCTAAAATTAATAGTTTTCGTGCCACATCCACACCACTCAAATCAATTCTAGGGTCTGGTTCTGTGTAGCCCTCTGCTTGTGCTTGTTTTACCACATCGTGAAAGGTCGTGTTTTTATTGAAATTATTAAAGATAAAATTCAAACTTCCAGAAAGCACCGCATTAATGGACGTAATCCGATCTCCAGACATGATTAAATTTTTCAAAGTATCAATGACAGGAAGACCCGCTCCAACATTTGTCTCAAATAAGAAAGGCACATTGTATTTGTGAGAGAGTTGTTTTAACTCTTTGTAGTTTTCAATACCACTCGAACAAGCAATTTTGTTACAAGCCACTACTGCAATACTGTGTTTTAAATAGTGTGCATAGGTTTGTGAAACGGCTTCGTTGGCTGTAATGTCTATAAAAACTGAATTTCTTAAATTTAATTTTTTAGATGCTTCAAAAAAGGCCATCGGTTCTGTGGGTTGTCCGTCTTTTAAGAGTGATTCCCAGTTGGTGAGGTTTAGTCCATTGTCGTCAAATACCATCGTTTTAGAATTGGACAGTGCCACCACTTTCAAATTTATATTAAAGGTTGATTTGATGTATTTTTTCTGCTGTTTGATTTGATCAAGAAGGGATTTACCTACATTTCCAACTCCAGAAATGAATAAATTCATTTGCTTTGTTTGTTCTTCAAAGAACTGTTCATGCAAAGCGTTTAAGGCTTTTTTCACATCGAATTCAGAAATCACGGCTGTAATATTTCGCTCAGAAGCGCCTTGAGCAATTGCTCGAATATTGACGTTGTTTTTTCCTAGAGTACTGAACATTTTTCCACTAATCCCTTGATGACTTTTCATCTTATCTCCAACAACAGCTACAATAGATAAATTGGGTTCAATGACCAAAGGATCGATTTTAAAGAGAGAAATTTCATTTTCAAATTCTTTATCAATTACTGCTTTAGCAGCTATTGCATCTTTATCGGAAATCCCAATACAAATTGAATGTTCTGAAGATGCTTGCGTAATGATAATTACATTTATTTTAGAGTGTGCTAAGGTTTCAAATAAGCGTTTAGAAAACCCAGGAATTCCAACCATTCCATTTCCTTGGAGTGTGAGTAAGGATATATTATTAATGTTGCTAATTCCTTTGATAGGAAATTGAGATCCATTTTCTACGATTTTAGTAATCAAAGTTCCAGGGTCTTCAGGAGCTAAGGTGTTTTTTATGAGTAAAGGAATGTCTTTTCGAAGGACAGGTTGAACGGTAGGAGGGTAGAGTACTTTGGCTCCAAAATGCGATAATTCAATGGCTTCTAAATAGGACAGTTTATTAATAGGTTTTGCATGTTTAACCATTTTAGGATTGGTTGTAAACATCCCACTCACATCCGTCCATATTTGCAATACACTTGCATTGAGTGCTGCTGCAATAATGGCCGCAGTATAATCAGATCCCCCACGTCCTAAGGTTGTAATCTCATCATTTTCAGATTTTGAAATAAAGCCTGGTAAGACCGTTACCATTTTTTGATTGTTCTCAAAATAGGTAGTGATATTGGCATTTGTTTCTTCAAAATTAACCGCTGCATTGGTGAAATTTGAATCCGTTACAATTAAGTTTTGAGAGTTTTTTAGTTGTACATTAACTCCTTTAGCTTTGATTGCTTCATAAATGATTAATGAAGAAATCAGCTCCCCAAAACTGAGAAGTTTATCAGTAGTTTTTGGAGATAATTCGTTGATTAAATACACCCCATCTAGTAATTTTTCGAGCCGCGATAAATGCTCCAACACGATATCGGTAGTTGTTTCGTGTACCTCGCCGTTGAGTAAACCATCAATCACTTCAATGTGTTTTAGGCGTAGCGCCTCAAAGTCTTCTTTATAACTGAGGTCTTTATCAATAGCTTTATCAGCTGCATTGAGTAATTTATCCGTAATTCCGCCAACAGCAGAAACAACCACAACAATATTTTCAGATGTGGATTCTTGTTTTACGATTTTTATGACTTTGGATATATTTTTTGAAGAACCTACCGACGTTCCTCCAAATTTTAAAACTTTCATGTGTCTATAATTTAATTTTATTGAAAACTATTGTTTTGATATAAACAATATAAAATAGGGGATGGATACTATATAATAACAACACCCAAAAGGGTAATTAGAATCGTAGTACTAATTACAAAAGATAAATTGATTTGGAACGATTCCATGGATAAGAAATTTGTAGTGTATGTTGCGTGTCGCATTAGTTGTGTTATTACCATTCAAAAGTATCAATTTCAAATGCAAAAAAAAATAATTACTTCAATTTTACACATTATGGAATTTAAAAGGAAAATATTCTAAATAATCAATATAAAATGAAGTATTTATGAATTTTTATCAATGGCTCTCATAGGCTCAATTTTTACTCCAAAATACAGCATTTAAAATTGTTCATGACTGTTTAATAAATAGTCGTTGAAATCTTAGTTTTTAATGTGATTAAAGCAATCTTATTGTTAATTTTGCAGTTCTAATAATTTTTTGAATAAAACATATATGCAACGCGACGAACAAATTTTTGAATTAATTGAAGCTGAAAGAGCACGACAAACCAATGGAATTGAATTGATTGCTTCTGAAAATTTCACCAGTGATCAAGTGATGGAAGCTACAGGATCTGTACTGACCAACAAGTACGCAGAGGGGTATCCTGGAAAGCGTTATTATGGTGGTTGTGAAGTCGTGGATGAAGTAGAGCAAATTGCAATTGATCGCGCCAAAACACTTTTTGGAGCTGCATGGGCCAATGTGCAACCACACTCTGGAAGTCAGGCCAATACAGCCGTATTTCATGCCTGTTTAAAAGTAGGGGATAAAATCTTAGGATTTGACCTGTCTCATGGAGGACATTTAACACACGGATCGCCCGTTAATTTTTCTGGACGTTTGTATGACCCTGTTTTTTATGGCGTTGAAAAAGAAACCGGAGTTTTGAATTATGACAAAATTCAAGAGATCGCAACTAAAGAACAACCAAAACTAATTATTGCAGGTGCTTCTGCATATTCAAGAGATATTGATTTTAAACGTTTTAGAGTGATTGCAGACAGTGTCGGTGCAATTTTATTAGCAGATATATCGCATCCTTCTGGATTGATAGCTAAAGGAATTTTAAACGATCCATTGCCACATTGCCACATTGTGACCACCACCACGCACAAAACTTTAAGAGGGCCAAGAGGCGGACTGATTATGATGGGTAAAGATTTTGAAAACCCTTTTGGAATTACATTGAAGTCTGGAAAAGTTCGAATGATGTCATCCTTGTTAGATTCTGCTATTTTTCCTGGAAATCAAGGAGGTCCTTTAGAGCATGTCATTGCAGGAAAAGCAATAGCTTTTGGAGAAGCTTTGACGGATGAATTTTTACACTATATTTTACAAGTCAAAAAGAATGCGGATGCCATGGCAAAAGCTTTTGTAAAACGCGATTATCATTTGATTTCTGGTGGAACGGATAACCACATGATGTTGATTGATTTAAGAAATAAAAATATTACGGGTAAAGATGCCGAACAAGCCCTTGTAAAGGCTGATATTACGGTAAATAAAAACATGGTGCCATTTGATACTCAGAGCCCTTTTGTAACCTCTGGAATCCGAGTTGGTACACCCGCAATTACAACCCGTGGCTTGGTAGAATCCGATATGGAAACCGTTGTTGATTTGATTGATCAAGTACTCAAAAACCATGACGATGAAGCAAAACTAGAAGCGATTTCAAAACAAGTACATGCGCTGATGAGTCACCGCCCGTTGTTTGTTTAAACGTTTATTAAACTCACTCCAATACAACCTCCTAACTTTTTTGTTCCCCCCGCTACCGCACGAATCCTTTCGTGTGGTAGAGTAGAGCTCTCAAAAAACTTAATCTTCAAATTCAGCGGCATTATATGCCCCTAAATCGGGTGGGGAAGTACGCGGAGTGTTTGTGAGGTCCACGTTTAAATTTCCAGATGAAATCCCAGCAGCTTCTGCTGGTGATCCAAATGGGATGTTCAGTTGATTTTTAGAAGGGTCTAAAAACTCAGGATCGTTATTAAATATCACGTTCTCGAAGTGATCTGTATTGCTAAAGTCGTATTGCGCCTCCGAATAAAACTCTGTTGGGTCATCAAATAAAATTAAACTATTGGTGAACTTAAAATTAAAAACATCGGAAGGATCTTTTTCTAACAACAATTCTGGGTTGTCATTTCCATAAATAATACAATTGGTAAAATTAGCAGTTTCTAAAGGGTTTGTAAATATCGTATTTTCTGAATCGACAATAAAGTTATTGAGTAAAAGTGCTGGGAATTGTCTAAAACTATTGGACCAATAGTTTGCAATGGTGCAATGGGTCACATTATAATTCCCACCATAAGTTCCTGCAAAAGAGGAGATGCCACTGTTATTAAGAACGACATTCTCTGCATTGATAGAAGTACCGCGTCCTAAAACCCCAAAATTACTCGAGTTATAAATCTGAGAATTTGTAAGAGTTAGTTTTGTAGGATCGTCTTGGTTGCCGTCACTTAAAATCCCCACCGTTCCATTTTTGATGGTTGCATGATTAATACGGTTATTGGTACTGCCGTTTAACAGCCAAATGGCTTCCCATTGTCCGGGAATATCTTCGTACAGGGGTTCCAAACGATCGCCCTGAATGATGACTTCATTTTCCAATACTTCGGCATCTAAACTTGGCAATCCGTTGATGTGTAAAGAAGCATTTTCGGTAATTAGAAGCCCGGATTTGGCATGAAAATGGATTCGAGCTCCAGGGTTAATCTCAAGTGTTTTTCCGCTTTCGACTGCTGCATATCCGTAAACCACATAAGGTTTTTCGTTGGTAAGTGTGAGTTCAGAATCTTCTAAAAAACGTCCTTGTACATTGGTTTCATCATCGACACCATCGCCATCCACATCAAAAACAAGCGTTTCAATAACACCATTCGCATCTTTGTTTGGATAGATAAATACGGCATCTTTTACTAAAGTGACCAGTTCTACTTTTTGAGTATTGGGACCCGTTCCAAATTCAATTGCATCGGTGTATAAAAACTGAGTTTCATTGGTTACTAAGGGCTGAATGTCAATAGTTGTTTCAATAAACACAAACATGCTGTCCTGCGCCAACAGTTCTACATTTTCAAATTCTTTACCTACTAAAGTTCCAGTGCCAAGCATTCCATCTACATTCATCCGATATTTAGAAGTTTGTCCTTTGCTTAATTTTAAAGACGGAATTAAAATATCATCATCACTGTTGTTATAGACTTTGAGAGTATAGGTACTAGAGCCTATATTAGAGAAAACAGTATCAAGATAGACGGTGTCTTTTGAGAAGCTAAGCTGACCTGTACTTGGAATAAATTCAAAATCTTGACGACAAGAACTCCAAAAAATGAGTACAAAAAAACTAATTACAAAATAAAGCGAACGGATCATAGGAGTACTGTTTTGGTAAAAATATAACTTTTCAATCGAATATATATTGTTGTGATTATTTAAATTAATGAAATTGACATTGTCATTAATTTTCAATGATTCTAACTTCAAATAATTTATCCCAACGTTTTCCAGTCACAAACAAGGTATTTGTTTGTGGATTATACGCCATTCCATTTAAAACATCCAGTCCTTGGTGTTTGGTCACTTTCGTTTTCAAAGCTTTAAAATCGATCACCGCTTCAATAGCTCCATTTTGGGGGTTGATAATGGCCACTCCATTTTTTTGATAGCGATTCGCATAAATTTTTCCATTGACCCATTCCAATTCATTAAGGTTGGTTAGCTTTCCTTTGTTGGTATAAGCTTGTAAAGAACCTTCTTCCGCAAGCGTGTTGGGGTTTAGAAACCAAAGGAATTCAGAGCCGTCTGATTTATAAAATTTTTGACCGTCATTACACAGTCCCCAACCTTCTTTACTTTGTCCATAATTAAAGGTTTCAATCTGTTCTAAACGGTTGACATCATAAACCAAACCACGACCTTCTCTCCATGTGAGTTGATAGATTTTATCATTTAGAACCGAAAGCCCTTCTCCAAAATAAGCGGAACTCAAATTAACGTTTTTGAGAACCGTTCCATTTTTATAGTCGAGTTTTCTGAGTTTAGATTCCCCGTATTGTCCTGTGCTTTCATAAAGTTCTCCCTTATAAAATTCGAGTCCTTGTGTATAAGACGTGATATCGTGTGGATAGGTGTTTACAATTTCATAGGTATATATTTTGGGAGCTTTGGCATTGACTATAATCACTTTTTTGACAGCGACCTCAAATGTATCGTCATAAAATACTTTTGCTTTTATGAGTTTTTCACCTAAAGGCATCGTTGATAAATCAACAGAAGCCGTTATTTTTTTAGTATCTAAAGTCAGCTGAATAGAGTCAAAATCTCTATTATTTGGATTTAAAAGCTCAATAGAAAGCGTTTCAGAATTGGAAATAATATTTGTGTCACTGTTTGTTTGGATTGAAAAGTTTGATTTGGGAGTGGTTCCGCATGCGGAAATCAAAACGCTAAGCCCAATGAATGTCAATAGTTTGTAGGAATGCATAGTGCAATTAAATTTTTCAGCAATTTATTTATTTATATTCAGTTAAAAAAATCATTGTACGAATATTAAAACTTTGTATCTTTGCAGAGGCAAGTCCTACACAACTAGCTCCTGTTGAATCCTCCAGGGCGGGAACGCAGCAAAGGTAAATGGTTGTAGCAGTGTGATGTAGGTAGCTTGCCTTTTTTTGTATCCCATAGTTTCCTTAATTCTTCCTATCTTTATCTTAATTATTATAATATAAAAGTTCATGTCAAAAGTTATTTTAATTACAGGCGGTTCTTCAGGAATAGGAAAATCAATAGGGGAGTTTCTAACTGACAAAGGCTATACGGTTTATGGAACCAGTCGATTTCCTGAAAATTATACAGATTCAAAGTTTCCGCTTCTAAAATTAGATGTGACGCAAACTACGTCTATCAATGAATGTGTTTCAGAATTAATTTCAAAAACCAGTCAGATTGATGTATTGATCAACAATGCTGGGGTTGGAATTACAGGTCCTTTAGAAGAAATTCCAATGGAAGAAATGAAACGTAATTTTGAAACAAATCTCTTTGGTCCTATAAACATGATCAATGCAGTGTTGCCTTTTATGCGTTCTCAACAATCGGGGCAAATTTTAAATATTTCTTCGATTGCAGGCTATATGGGATTGCCTTTTAGAGGCATTTACAGTGCCAGTAAAGGTGCTTTGGAGTTGATTACAGAGTCCTATCGCATGGAACTTAAAACCTTTAATATTTCGATGAGTACGATTGCACCAGGAGATTTTGCTACTAACATTGCTGCTGGACGTTATCATGCACCCGTATTGAACGATTCTCCCTATAAAAATTCTTACGGAACAACACTAAAGATGATGGATTCCCATGTAGATTCTGGTAAAAATCCGTTTCTTATGGCACAAGTAATTCATAAAATTATTAGATCTAAAAATCCGCGTATTCATTATAAAGTAGGTGCATTTCTACAAAAATTTTCTATAGTTTTAAAGCGGATTCTCCCTGATTTATGGTACGAAAAACTCTTAAGTCGTTTTTACAACATTTAACAGGCATTTTTTTTTATAATTAAGGTTGTTAAGCAGTAATAATGTATTAATTTTGTATTCATTAATTTAAACCAAAAAACCGATGAAATTTTTTATTGACACTGCTAATTTAGATCAAATTAAAGAAGCGCAAGACCTTGGAGTTCTTGATGGTGTAACAACCAATCCATCCTTAATGGCTAAAGAAGGAATTACTGGATCTGAAAATATTTTGAACCATTATAAGGCCATTTGTGAGATTGTTGAAGGTGATGTGTCTGCGGAAGTCATTGCAACAGATTTTGAAGGAATGGTTAAAGAAGGTGAAGCTTTAGCGGCTTTGCACCCACAAATTGTAGTAAAACTTCCAATGATTAAAGACGGTGTAAAGGCCTGTAAATACTTTAGTGATAAAGGGATTAGAACCAATGTCACTTTGGTTTTCTCACCCGGACAAGCCTTATTAGCAGCCAAAGCAGGTGCAACCTATGTGTCTCCGTTTATTGGTCGTTTGGATGATATTTCTACTGATGGTTTAAATCTAATTGCAGAGATTCGTCTTATTTATGATAATTACGGATTTGCAACTGAAATTTTAGCAGCTTCGGTTCGACATACGATGCATGTGATTGACTGTGCTAAAATAGGTGCAGATGTTATGACAGGTCCTTTAAGCTCTATTGAAGGTTTGTTACGCCACCCACTTACTGATAGCGGTTTGGCTAAATTTTTAGAAGATTATAAGAAAGGAAATTAAAGAACTAATTTCATAGAAATTCAATAAAGCTGAGGGAAACTTCAGCTTTTTTTATTGATACTCTTTGAGAAGTGACTCAAATGAAGGATCAAATAAATCGGCTGTAACGTTTAAGATTATCCCTTTAGAATCTACTATCAACACCTTTTTGATATAATTGATTGCCAGGCGTTTTTTTGCATAGGAGGGGTCGGCAAAACGATATTCATTATTGATTTTAAACTGATTTCCTAAAATCATATTTTTCCATGCATAGGTATGCATGGAATTGATGTTAATTGAAATAAAATCAACGTTCGGAAATTTTTCTTGTAAGGTCTTAACCTTAATATGACTGTTTTCAAAATGATAACGACTGGCATTGTCCCAAAAATAAATAACGGTTGGGTTCTCAAAAATCGTATTGATATTTAGAGTTTCATTGGTATGATTGATGACTTCTATCGCCGGTAATGGATAGCCTGGCTGTAACCCCTGAGCATTTTTAAATAAATCTTTAATGTATTTTTTATCCTTTACATTGGTACTCTTATCTAAAAAAGATTGATACAAAATGTAACTTTGATCGATGGATTTTGAGTTGGCAATAAAATTTCGTGTGGTATATTTTAATAAATTATTTTTAATCATTGTGTTGGTCACTAAGCTATCGATGAGCTCTAACTTGCGGGTAGTATATTCTAATTTGTTGTTGTCTAATGTGAACTCCTTATTGATTGTGGTCAATTGCTCGAGTGCCAAATTATTGATATGCGGGAATAAAAAATTATAGTAAGGATAAAAATCTTTAAGATCGATATCGTTGTAAACAATTTCTTTTCTAAAGTTATAAAAACTAGATGGGAGTTTCTTAAAATTACTAAAGCTATTAACTCCAAAATGACGGAATGGATACAATTCTTTGCGTGTAAAATAATGGTATTTTATGCTCGATAACGCTACTTTTTTGAAGAGATCAGAATTTGGATTGGTTTTTAAAAAGGCCTCTAAATCATTGGCATTTTTAGAGATATATGTTTCAATACTTTGATGGTAGTCTTCAGGAGACTGTGCAAAAGACGCATTGGTACTACGATCTTCTTTTTCTAATTTTAATAAAAGATTAATAAGGTAATTATTTTTTTTAGCACCGATTCCGTTGTAAACAATCGATTCGTCAAAATCAAGTGTATTAATATGCATCATAATACTGTCATTTTCTTCCAGTAGAATAGATTGATATTTTCCGCCATGCACAAAAGAATGAATTCCAGGTTTGAAGTTGGAAAAATGGTGATGAAAACGATTGTCATCATTAAGATACAAGGTGTCTATGTTGTTTTGCGTATCATATAAAACTACATAATTATTACTTGGATTAATGATGTCTCCACCTACAAATACAACCTTACTTCCCTTTGGACTGGTCTGGCAACCCAAAAAAAATAAAAACCCGTAAAGGAGGTGTAATTGTTTCATTTTTAAACTAATAGTATAATTAATATGTTGATTTTATCAAAAGTAAGCTATGAAATGATTTGTACTTGTTAAGGCGTTGTTAAATTACAAGTCAGTTTAATTTGATGGATGGTTTGATTTATTTACTTTTGCAAAAAATTATTTTAAGTATGTTATCAGTTTCAAACTTATCAGTACAATTTGGAAAACGCGTTCTTTTTGATGAAGTGAATACATCTTTCAATTCCGGAAATTGCTATGGAATTATTGGTGCCAATGGTGCTGGTAAATCTACCTTTCTAAAAATCATAGCAGGGGTGCAAGAACCTACTTCTGGACATGTACACTTAGAACCTGGTAAGCGGATGTCGGTACTTGAGCAAAATCACAACCTCTACGATGAACACACCGTTTTGGAAACGGTAATTATGGGAAATAAACCCTTGTTCAAAATTAAGTCTGAAATTGATGCCTTATATAATGATTATTCAGATGCAAATGCCGACCGTATTGGAGAACTTCAAGTGAAGTTTGAAGAGATGAATGGTTGGAACGCCGATAGTGATGCAGCATCAATGCTTTCTAACTTAGGGATTAAAGAAGAACATCATTACACATTAATGAAAGATTTGGATGGAAAACAAAAAGTACGGGTCTTATTGGCACAAGCTTTGTTTGGATCGCCAGATGTGTTAATTATGGATGAGCCTACCAATGATTTGGATTATGAAACCATTGCTTGGTTGGAACATTTTTTAGCCAATTACGACAACTGTGTGATTGTTGTATCACATGACCGTCACTTTTTGGATGCCGTATGTACGCATATTTCAGATATTGACTTTAATAAGATTAACCACTTTTCGGGGAACTATACTTTTTGGTATGAATCCTCTCAATTAGCTGCTAAACAACGTGCGCAACAAAACAAAAAATCAGAAGATAAAAAGAAAGAATTAGAAGAATTTATTCGTCGTTTCTCTGCCAATGTAGCAAAGTCAAAACAAGCTACAAGTCGAAAAAAAATGATTGATAAATTAGATGTAGCTGACATTCGTCCATCTAGCAGACGTTATCCAGCTATTATTTTTGAACGCGATCGCGAAGCTGGAGATCAAATTTTGAATGTTGAAAAATTAGCTTACGAATTGGAAGGCGAAACGCTTTTTGATAAAATCGATTTAAACTTAAATAAAGGCGATAAGGTCGTGGTGTATTCCAAAGATTCTAGAGCGACTTCGGCATTTTATGATATTGTGAATGGGAATTTAGATCCTAAAAACGGTAAATTTCAATGGGGAGTGACTACTTCTCAATCCTATTTACCTTTAGACAACAGCAGTTTTTTTAAGAATTCCATGAATTTGGTAGATTGGTTACGTCAGTGGGCAAAAACTGAAGAAGAACGAGAAGAAGTTCACATTCGTGGATTTTTAGGAAAAATGATTTTTAGTGGGGAAGAAGCTCTCAAAAAATCCAATGTATTGTCTGGTGGCGAAAAAGTGCGATGTATGCTTTCCCGTATGATGATGATGCGTGCCAATGTCCTCATGCTCGACGAACCCACCAACCACTTGGATTTGGAAAGTATCACAGCGTTTAATAATTCCTTAAAAAACTTTAAAGGAACTGTGTTGTTTACAACGCATGATCATGAGTTTGCACAAACCGTTGCGAATAGAGTTATTGAGCTAACTCCTAAGGGCGTGATTGACCGATATACGACCTTTGATGAGTATATGCAAGACCCTAAGATTAAGGCCCTGCGTACGAAAATGTATGGGGAGTAAAATTTTACGAATTAGCCATCCCACTTATTGAAAGCTATTTCATTACTTTATAAAAATTAATAAAAAATGATCTTAGCTGTAAGTATCTTCATCAACGGAATATAAAAAAAACACTAAGGGTTAGTCCACTCATAAAAATTAGCTGTTGTATTGAGTTTAAACCCTGTTTTTGGGTATAGCTTATTCCCAATTAAATTGGTTTTATCAGTTTCTAAATACATCCCACAAGCATTGGAATCCTCCACAAGGGTTTTCGCCTTTTGGATCAACGCAACTGAAATGCCGTTCCCACGAGCGTCTGGGTGTACAAACAAATCGTTTAAGAGCCAGTATTTTTTCATGCGAGTCGAAGAAAAGAGCGGATATAGTTGCACAAATCCTACTATTTCATTTTCAATAGTTTCCGCTATAAAGATTTCAGAATCCTTGTTAGAAATACGTTCTTCCAAAAAAGTTTTAGCACCTTCAAGATCTGTTGATTTATGATAAAACATTCTGTAGGCATCAAACAATTCAGATAATGAATCTAAGTCTTTAGATGTTGCTTTTCTGTATTTCATTTTATGGGTATTAGATTTTTAAAATCAATATAACAAAAAACAGCATTCCTCTCGGAATGCTATTTTAAAATTTATGAAAATTTAGGTCTTAGCTATTGAGCATTACTGGCATTACAAGCATGGTCACTGTTTCGCCTTCGTCCAATCCATCAATAGGTGTTAAGATTCCGGCACGGTTTGGCATGCTCATTTCGAGTTGAATATCCTCGGCATTCAGGTTGCTTAGCATTTCAGATAAGAAACGAGAATTAAATCCAATTTGCATATCATCTCCTTGATAATCACAAGTCAAGCGTTCTTCGGCTTTGTTGCTATAATCAACATCTTCGGCAGAAATATTGAGTTCTGCTCCTGCAATCTTTAAGCGGATTTGATGGGTTGTTTTGTTTGAGAATATCGAAACACGTCTTACCGAATTTAAAAATTGATTGCGACTGATTGTTAATTGATTTGGATTTTCCTTTGGAATCACGGCTTCATAGTTTGGATATTTTCCATCAATTAATCGACAGATTAATACTGAATTTTCAAACGAAAATTTAGCATTAGAATCGTTATATTCAATGGTTACATCCTCATCACTTCCTGCTAAAATTCCTTTCAACAAATTCAGAGGTTTTTTAGGCATTATAAATTCAGCCGTTTCATTGGCAGTTACATCCGTTCGAGAATATTTAACGAGTTTATGTGCATCTGTTGCTACAAAAGTTAAACTCTCTGTTGAAAACTGAAAAAAGACACCACTCATTACAGGGCGTAAATCGTCATTTCCAGCTGCAAAAATTGTTTTTGAAATGGCAGTAGCCAATATATCAGCTCCAAGGGTTGTGGTACTCGGACTGTCTAAAGAAATTGCTTTTGGAAAATCGTCTGCACTTGCATAAGCCAAGGCATATTTTCCATGATTAGAACTAATTTCAATTGTATTGTTATCTTCAATGACAAATGTTAGGGGTTGCTCAGGAAAGGTTTTAAGCGTTTCTAACAAGAGTTTAGCAGGAATGGCAACACTGCCTTCACTATCACTTTCTACTTCCAACGTGGAGGCCATAGTGGTTTCTAAATCACTCGCAGAAACCGTTAATTTTGAATGTTCTAATTCAAATAAGAAATTATCTAAAATAGGTAGGGTGTTAGAATTGTTTATCACGCCTCCTAAGACTTGAAGTTGTTTTAGTAAATACGAACTGGAAACTATAAATTTCATCTGCAATGTGGGTTATAAATTTAATAAAAGGGCTTCTACAAATATATCTTTTTGATGGGTATTATTAAAAGAAACTTATTAACATAAGGTTGATAGCTTTTTGAGTTGTTAAACCTTGCTGTTTTCATCTTAATCTTTGAAAAAATTAATAGAAATATTATCCATCATATCCAAACCTAATAGGGTCGAAGCACTTCCCACTGTGGCTAGGTTACTTCGATATACAGCAATTTCTAAATATCCTGAGGAATTAAAAACAACAAGGCCTTGTCCTTCATCATTCCGTAATTCAGCCGCAATGTTAAAATCAACAATATCAGTGTAGTGGTTGTAAATACGTTTGAATTTATGATTTCGAGCTGAAATTTCAAAGCGTCGTCCTTTTTGAACCGATTCAAAAAAGCGCTTTTTTATGTTGGTAATTACGTTGCCGTAATGATCTATATAAATCACATTTCCGATCAATTGATTCCCTTCATCTTTTACAATAGGAACAATATTTTTAATGGGTTTGATTTCTGTAATAACTTTCCCAATAACTTCTAAAGTACCCCCACGTGCAATATGGGCAGCAACTTTTACAAAAACATCCAAAACAGGAAAACTAGTGGATATTTTATCGTGAATATTTATTTCTACAATTTTTTGTGGATTGATTTCAGAACAAATCATACTCATAATCCCATTATTCGCACAAATAAAATAATGATCGTTGAGCTGAACTACAATATGTTTGTTTTCTTCACTTATTTCAGAATCAACCCCAATAATATGAATACTTCCCACAGGAAAACTCTCAAATGCATTTTGAATTACATAGGCTGCTTCTAATATGCTAAATGGTGCAATGTTATGCGAGATGTCCACTATTTTAGCCTCCACAATTTCAGACAACAAAGCACCTTTTACAGTACCTGCAAAATGATCTTTTGTTCCAAAATCGGTCGTTAAAGTGATAATGCCCATTAAAGAAGCGTATTGTTTAATTTAAATTAGTTCGATTTTTTTTGATCCTTTAAGATATACAAACCTACACAATTTTTGTTTTAAATTTTTATTAACAGTCCTAAAAATTATACTAAATTGTGAGTACATTTATAGTGTCGTATAAAATCATAAATCAACTAAACCTAAGAACCCTTTGAATGAATTAATAATTGAATTAATGGATATTACACCAAAAGAATTTTTTGGTGCTCAAAATAAAAATATCGAACTTTTAAAACGGTATTTTCCAAAGCTAAAAATTGTAGCTAGAGGAACAAAGATCACCGCTTTTGGCGATGAAGAATTGTTAGCAGAATTTGACAAACGCATAAAAATGCTGTTAAGTCATTTTCAAAAATTCAATAAATTGGACGAAAACATGATTGAACGTGTTCTTACAAGTGATTCTAAAGCGGACTATGATTCGTCTCCCAAAAGTGGGGAAGTTATTGTACATGGTGTCAATGGTCGTCTGATAAAAGCACAAACAGCAAATCAACGAAGGTTGGTGGACAGTGTCTATAAGAATGACATGGTATTTGCAATAGGCCCCGCTGGAACAGGAAAAACCTACACTGGAGTTGCTTTAGCGGTTCGTGCTCTTAAAAACAAAGAAGTTAAACGGATTATTTTAACCCGTCCTGCTGTGGAAGCAGGAGAGAATCTAGGGTTTTTACCAGGTGATTTAAAAGAAAAATTAGATCCTTATATGCAGCCTTTATATGATGCTTTAAGAGATATGATTCCCCCAGAAAAATTGGATAACTATATAGAAAATGGCACCATTCAAATTGCGCCTTTAGCATTTATGAGAGGCCGCACTTTAGACCACGCCTTTGTTATTCTGGATGAAGGTCAAAACACCACCCATGCTCAAATGAAAATGTTTTTGACGCGTATGGGGAAGGATGCTAAATTTCTTTTAACTGGAGATCCCGGACAAATAGATTTACCACGACGTACCATATCTGGGCTCAAAGAAGCACTTTTAATTTTAAAGGATATTGAAGGTGTTGGTATGATCTTTTTAGATGATAAAGATGTTATTCGTCATAAGTTGGTTAAAAAAGTAATTGAAGCCTATAAAAATATAGAAAATAGAGATTAAAATAATAGCATGAATCGTACCATTACTGATACAAATTTTGAATTCCCAGGACAATCAAATCTTTACAAAGGAAAAGTAAGAGAGGTTTATAATATAAATGATTCTCTCTTAGTAATGGTGGCAACTGATCGATTGTCTGCTTTTGATGTAGTGATGCCAAAAGGAATTCCATATAAAGGTCAAATCCTTAATCAAATAGCCACTAAAATGATGGAAGCTACTGCTGATATTGTTCCAAATTGGCTGATAGCGACTCCAGACCCAAATGTTGCGGTGGGACATTTATGTGAGCCATTTAAAGTTGAAATGGTCATAAGAGGGTATATGTCTGGTCATGCCGCCCGCGAATATTCTTCAGGAAAACGACTGCTTTGTGGGGTTGAAATGCCTGAAGGTCTGAAAGAAAATGATGCTTTTCCAACACCCATCATTACTCCTGCAACCAAAGCTGAAATGGGAGATCATGACGAAGATATTTCTAGAGAAGACATTCTAAAACGAGGGATTGTTTCTGAAGCCGATTATGTGGTTTTAGAAGATTATACACGAAAATTATTTCAAAGAGGTACTGATATTGCCGCTTCAAGAGGGTTAATTTTAGTCGATACAAAATATGAATTTGGTAAAACCAAAGATGGGGTCATTGTTTTAATCGATGAAATCCATACTCCAGATTCGTCCCGCTATTTTTATGCTGATGGATATGAGGCTCGTCAAGCCAATAATGAGCCTCAAAAACAACTCTCAAAAGAGTTTGTAAGACAGTGGTTAATTGCTCATAATTTTCAAGGACTAGAAGGGCAAACAGTTCCTGTGATGAGTGATGATTATATAGAATCGGTAAGCAAACGTTATATTGAATTGTATGAAAATATTACAGGAGAACCCTTTGTAAAAGCCAATGTGTCAGATATTCAAACACGTATAGAAACCAATGTTCTTAGTTATTTAAAGACTTTATAAACGTTTTTAGTTTACAGGCTTTGCGTCTAAAAAAACCATATACCTGTGTATTTGCTTTAATAATATAAATTGAAATCAAACTTACGACCACTAAAAAACAAAGAGCACCAGTAATGGCTTCGATTGGAGTTAAGTTTTTTCCAAATATTCTGTTCAGTCCCATTCCTGTAAAACTGCCATAAAGAAGGATGAAGTGAACCACATAAATGGAAAGTGTTTTTTGTCCAATTTTTAAAATTACAGGGTGTTTTAAATAGGACTCTAAGGCGTAAAACAATCCGAAAAGTATCAAGACATTTCCAAGTCTGACAAATAAATAATTATAATTTGCAACTTCAATAAAGAGTGTGATATCGGTAACTGTTGTAAGCCAGTGCAGGAGGGTAGAAGAGGTGTAAATCAACCCAGACCCCACCACAAAAAATCCCGAAACAATTGCAATCTTAAACTGTGGACGTAACAAGTAGCTATAAAATAAAGTCGCGATAAAGGCTCCATAAGCCATGTATCCAAACCAAGGAAGGATCGTAAATATTGACCCATTAGCTTTTGTAAGATAATTAGCAAATACCAACGGAATCCCTTCGGCAGTAAAGGATCGATAAAGGGGTTCGTTTAGAAATACAACCGTTCCTAAACAAAGCATGACCATAGAGAAAATTAAAATCTTTTTTTGACAGAGGATGTACAGGCCCACAATCAAAATTAATGACAGTCCAATAATCTGCAATACATCAATCACCATAAAATAGGTACCAAAAGATCCTGTCAACCATCTGAAAATTGGAATTCGCAACGCATAACCAATACCAATCAACATTAACCCTCGAATGACTCCTTTTCGCATTCGATAGTTGAGGGTTCCTTTTTCTTTGGCTTTGATAAGTAAATAGGTAAAAATTAAGCCTGAAATTGTGAAAAATACTGGCGCAGTAATCCCTCTAAAATACGTCCAAGTATTAAAAGCTATGTTGTTTGTATCACGATATTCGATTGCTAAAAGAGTGTCTATAAAATGTCCTTGAAGCATCATTAAAATGGCAAAGGCTCTTACAGCATCAATAAAATAAAGACGTTTTATTTGCACAATTAGGTTGGTTAATACGCAAATTTAGGATAATAAACTCGAAAAAAGGTTGTATTAAAATTATTAACCAATAAATGGAGTACTCTATTTAGGATTTGTATCATAAAATAAAACACGTCCTAAAAACATTAAATACAAGAATTAAATATGAATACTATTTTTCTAAATTCATTTTTAATCTTATTTTAATTGAGTAAGCTCCTCAAATGTGTAAAATTGTAATCCAAAATATATTATATTAGACACTTAATTTTATTTAGATGATTAAATTCGAAATTAACAATTTAAAAGCATATCATAGCAATTATTTCGAAGCTGTTGAGAACCCCGAAGCATTTTGGGCAACTATAGCCAAAGAAAACTTTACTTGGAAACGTCCTTGGACTAGCGTTTTAGATTGGGATTTCTCCATTCCAAAAGTCAGTTGGTTTGAAGGGGCTCAACTCAATATTACTGAAAACTGTATCGATCGCCACTTAGAAGTTAATGGCAATAAAACCGCTATCTTATTTGAGCCCAACGACCCAAATAATCCTTCCGAAGCAATTTCATATAATGAATTGCACAAGCGTGTCAATCAATTTGCCAATGTATTAAAATCTAAAGGCATCCAAAAAGGGGATAGGATCTGTATTTACTTGCCCATGATTCCGGAGTTGGCAATTTCAGTATTGGCATGTGCCCGTATCGGAGCGATTCACTCCGTTGTTTTTGCTGGATTTTCAGCATCCGCCTTATCAACAAGAATTAACGATTGTGACTGTAAAATGGTCATAACTAGCGATGGTGGTTACCGTGGAGCTAAGACAATTGATTTAAAATCAATTGTGGATACAGCACTTTTGGATTGTACGGGAATTAAATCTGTTCTTGTTGCCAAACGTATTAACTCTGATATTTCGATGGTTTCGGGCAGAGATTTTTGGTTGCAACCACTTTTAGATGACGCATCCGAAGTTTGTGAAGCGACTGTCATGGATGCTGAAGATCCTCTGTTCATATTATACACATCGGGTTCAACGGGACAACCCAAAGGAATGGTTCACTCTACAGCAGGCTATATGGTATATTCAGCTTATACGTTTAAAAATATTTTTCAATACAACCCTGAAGATGTGTATTGGTGTACAGCCGATATTGGTTGGATTACGGGACACAGTTATATTGTATATGGACCATTGTTAAATGGAGCGACTACTCTTATGTTTGAAGGGGTGCCAAGTTACCCTGATTATGGTCGTTTTTGGTCGATTGTTGAAAAACATAAAGTAACTCAATTTTATACTGCACCTACTGCTATTAGAGCATTAGCAAAACAAGGCTTGGAGGTTGTAAAACCTTACGATTTATCATCCTTAAAAATTTTAGGGACTGTCGGAGAACCTATTAACGAAGAAGCTTGGCATTGGTACAATGAACATATTGGAAAAAATAAATGCCCTATTGTAGATACTTGGTGGCAAACTGAAACAGGAGGAATTATGATATCTCCAGTTCCAAATAGTTTTGAAGGGAAGCCAACGTTTGCAACACTGCCATTTGTTGGGGTTCAACCTGCATTGATGGATGAAAAGGGGGTAGAAATTGAAGGTAACGCTGTTGAAGGTCGTTTGTGTATTAAATTTCCTTGGCCATCCATGGCACGTACCATTTGGGGCAACCATCAACGTTATAAAGACACCTATTTTTCTGCCTATGATCAAAAATACTTTACAGGTGATGGTGCTTTTAGAGATGAAAATGGGCACTATCGTATTACAGGTCGTGTAGATGATGTTATTATTGTATCGGGGCATAACTTAGGAACTGCTCCTATAGAAGATGCTATTAATGAGCATCCAAACGTTTCAGAATCTGCGATTGTTGGCTATCCGCACGATATTAAGGGGAGTGCTCTGTATGGCTATGTGACCCTAAAAAATTCAGATGCAATGAATGACGTTTTGAAAACGGAAATTAATGAACTTATCAGTAAACATATAGGACCTATTGCAAAACTCGACAAGATTCAATTTACGTCTGGCCTTCCAAAAACACGTTCTGGAAAAATCATGCGCCGTATTCTTCGTAAAATTGCGTGTAAGGACACCTCTAATTTAGGAGATATTAGCACCTTGTTAAATCCAGAAGTCGTAGAGGAAATTATGAAAAACGCTTTTTAAATGATTATATTTACTTAAAATTCATCTTTTATGAATGACATGCTAGAATTATTATCACCCAAGGGGATGACTAATAGCATACCTGCCTGCGGTAGGCAGCACGTGACCTTAAAAAAAATATAGATATATGAAAACTAAAATAATTTACATTCTTTTTTTTACTTTAATACTAACTTCTTGTAAAACAGAACTTAAAACGTCTATTTCGACTTCGGACACCAATTATTTAGACAGTTCTAACAGAGACGATCAATATTTAGGAGGGATTAAGATGATTCCTATTTCGACACCAAAAGGGGAGTTCAATGTTTGGACCAAAAGAGTTGGAAACAATCCAACTGTGAAAGTATTGTTATTACACGGAGGTCCGGGAATGACTCATGAAATTTATGAATCATTTGATGGGTATTTTCCTAACGAAGGAATCGAATACTATTATTACGATCAATTGGGGTCTTATTATAGCGATCAACCCACAGATTTGTCACTTTGGGATTTAGATCGTTTTGTAGAAGAAGTAGAACAAGTTCGGGTTGCTTTAGGGTTGACCAAAGACAATTTTTTCTTGTATGGACAATCTTGGGGCGGTATTTTAGGGATGCAATATGCATTGAAATATCAAGAACATTTAAAAGGGTTGATTATATCTAATATGGTACCTTCTATACCTGATTACCAGAAGTATTCGGATGAAGTTTTGGCGCCTAAGTTAGACCCAGAGGTGTTGAAGGAAATACTAATTTACGAAGCTAAGGAAGATTATACCAACGCTCGTTATATGGATTTGGTGGTTAATAACTATTACACAAAACACATCATTCGTTTGCCTGTTTCGGAGTGGCCAGAACCTCTAAATAGAAGTTTTAAGCACATAAACCATGATGTATATGTGACCATGCAAGGCCCTAGTGAATTTGGGATTAAAGGAGATGCGAATTTAAAATATTGGGATGTGAAGGCTGATTTACATAAAATAACAGTTCCAACTTTAAGTATTGGAGCCACTCATGATACGATGGATCCTGAACAGATGAAATTCATTTCTGAAGAAGTCCAAAACGGACGTTTTTTATTGTGTCCTAATGGAAGCCATCTTTCTCAATTTGACGATCAAAAAATCTATTTTGATGGATTAATTCAATTTATTAAAGATGTAGATACTGGAGTTTTTTAAATTTAATATTTGAGAGAAGTTTTTGGCTTCGGATTTTTTTGTTAATCTAGAGGAGCTTCAATACTGCGTCCATCATAAACTGATAATAGCTCATATCTGCTGGGACAATACTATATTGAGAGTGTTTATGAAGCATACAGTCTTTAAGTTCATCAAAAGTAAAAAGCCGCACTGCATCCACTTCACTATCTTGAATGCAGAGATGAGAAACATCGGTTACCAACTTTACTAAAAACACATGTTGAAATTCAGAGTCTATAATCCCGTTTTCAAAACGATTTGTATTTTTCCGAATGTCAATGAGTTTTAAATATTTCGATTCAATATCTAATCCGATTTCTTCTTTCACTTCTCGAAGAGCACCTTCTAAAATGGATTCTCCAGCACTCACATGTCCTGCTACAGAAACGTCCCATAAACCTGGAAAAGTCTGTTTAGACAGGCTTCGTTTTTGAAGTAAAAGGGCAGGGGAAGACGTGTAAAACCAAATATGTACCGTGGGATGGAACCACCCTTTTTGATGGGCTTCATTTTTCAAACAGGATTTTCCTGTTGGTTGCCCTTCAGAATCCCAAATATCTACAGATTCTTCCACTACAAATTAATCAAAGTAAGAAAATGTGTCACCGTCTTTAATATTTATTAAGGTTTCATAAATCATTTTTATGACATTTTCAACATCCTCACGATGTACCATTTCAACGGTTGTGTGCATATATCTTAATGGTAATGAAATTAAGGCTGAAGCCACACCACCATTGCTGTAAGCAAATGCATCGGTATCAGTACCAGTAGCTCTTGAGAGTGCTGCACGTTGGAACGGTATTTTATTTTTTTCAGCGGTTTCAGTAATTAAGTCCCGTAATTTTTGTTGAACTGCAGGTGCATAGGCGATTACAGGACCTTTTCCCATTTCGCAATGTCCTTGAGTTTTTTTATTTATCATTGGGGTGGTTGTGTCATGGGTCACATCAGTTACAATAGCAACATTAGGCTGTATTGTATGCGTAATCATTTCAGCTCCACGAAGCCCAATTTCTTCTTGAACGGAGTTTGTAATATAGAGTCCAAACGGCAGTGTTTTTTTGTTTTTGTGTAGTAAACGTGCAACTTGAGCAATCATAAAACCACCCATTCGGTTGTCTAAAGCGCGACATACAAAATGATCTTTATTTAGAATATGGAAGGTATCTGGATAGGTGATAACACATCCTACATGAACCCCTAGTTTATCAACAGCTTCCTTTGTCTTACACCCAATATCTATAAAAATATTATCTGGTTTAGGAGCTTGTTCTTTTGCTAAAGTTCTAGTATGAATTGCGGGCCAACCAAAAACACCTTTTACGATCCCTTTTTTAGTATGAATATTAACAATTTTACTAGGTGCAATTTGATGGTCGCTACCACCATTTCGGATCACGTAAATAAGTCCATCATCAGAAATATAGTTGACATACCATGAAATTTCGTCAGCATGGCCTTCGATGACGACTTTAAAAGGTGCATCGGGGTTAATTACTCCAACGGCAGTCCCGTAAGTATCCGTAATAAAGGTATCTACATAAGGTTTTAAATAATCCATCCATAGCTTTTGGCCGTCCCATTCGTAGCCTGTTGGAGCTGCATTGTTGAGATAATTTTCTAAAAATGTAAGTGCTTTTTTATCTAGGATTGTATTTTTTTTCATTTTGAATTTAATTTTGTTAAAAATAACAATTATGAATGATAATCATACATAGATTGAAGCATATTTTGTAAGTTTGAATACATACTACTAAACTTGGTTATGCAGTTGATTCGTTGTTTTCTTTTTTTGGCACCATTACTGATTTTTGGTCAGACACTGCCTGTACAAAACGATTCCATTTCAGAAAATTATTTCATCATCGTTGGAGATACTATAACAAATAATGCGATCAATTTAAATGAGATTTACATTCTTCCAAAGTTAAAATTCAAATCTTCTGAATCTCGGCGAAGATACCTGATTTTACAGCGTAAAACCATTAAGGTGTATCCTTATGCAAAATTAGCAGCTGAACGGTTAGAAACTTTAAATTCGCGGATTTCGAACCTTAAGAGCAAACGAAAACAAAAAAAATACACCCGCATGGTTCAAAAGTATGTTGAGGAGGAGTTTGCTGAAAAACTCAAAAAATTTACGATTACGGAAGGACAAATCTTAATAAAATTAATTCACCGTCAAACAGGGGAGACTGCTTTTGAATTAATTAAATATCTACGAAGTGGATGGCGTGCTTTTTGGTATAACAATACTGCAAGTTTGTTTAATATGTCTCTAAAATTACCTTTTGATCCAACAACTTCCAAGGAAGATTATTTGATAGAGGATATTTTACAACGTCAATTCCAAAGTGGTCGGCTAGAGTATCAAAAAGCTCATAATGAATTTGATATTTATGAGCTTATGGAACAATGGAAAGACTGAGGTTGTTAAAAAGGGAGTTTTTCTAACACTCTTCTAATCCGATTATTACCAAATATTTACCGTTTGTTACGTAGAATGACCGATAATTACTTAGTGCTTTGTGTTTAGACTTAAATGAGGTTAATTTACATCATAAATAAATCAAGAAATTTTATAAAAAGAAATTTAATAACCTTTTTTGTCCCTTTATTTTAAACCTACTAAATACGATTAAGACTCAAATCTTAATCGTATTTTCATATTCAGTATAAAATGATTCAAATTTTATCATTGTTTCATTGAAGAATTCCATCACCCCACGCCATGTTGATTTGTTATGAATAGATACTTTAGAATCAATATCAACATAGACCGCTGAAAGAATTTTTTTATCGGATACTTCAAAACACTCATCAAACTTTACATCTGGTAAAAAATCAGTTTTTAAGATTGTTTTATGGGCGATAAATTGGTTCCAATATGCTTGTTGTCTGGTTGGATTCATGTCAATACAAAAGGCAACGTAAGCGGTTTTGGTATCAAAATAAAATTTAAAACTCAGTCCTTTTACGTTTGTATTATAGAGTATCCAATCTCTAGGAAATGACTTTCCAAAACTGGTCCAAAATTCTTGTCTCAAAAGTTTAGCTTCATTTTTACTAAACATGACTTTATATGAAATAAGCTAAAACAACGGCACTAATAATCATTAAAATTTTATTCAAATTAAAATGATGTCCCTCGCTACTCTCAAACAAAATAATGGTAGAAATATGAAAAAACATCCCAATGACAACAGCATTTATGCTATAAATTAAGTTTGGCGAAATGCTTAATAGATTAGCTGAGATTGAACCTAAAGGAGTCATAATGGTAAATATTCCTAAGAAAAGGAATATTTGTACCCTATTTAATTTTGATTTTATAAGATAGCTGGTTATTAAAATAGCAATAGGGATTTTATGAATAACCACGCCAATAATAATGTTAGGGTGGTCATTTAAAGGAAATCCCTCAAAAAAGGCATGTATTCCGAGACTTACAAATAAAACCCATGGAAACCTTGTGTTGGACTCTTGGTTGTGTAAGTGTCCATGTTCAGCTCCTTTGGAATAAAACTCTAAAAGAATCTGTAATAAAATACCCCCCATAATATAAAGCCCTATTTTTTTACTTTCAACGTGTTGATATACTTCTGGGAGTAGTTCAAATATGGTTGTTGATAATAAAAACGCACCACTAAATGCCAAAAATAATTTAAGGTTTAAGGATTTCGATCTACTGTAAAGGAATACGATGCTCACTCCAAATATAACAGCCAATATGGGTGCTAAAAAACTAATCATTTGCCATAAAAATTAAGATTAAACGTTCGGATGTTTTACTGTTAAAAGGCTCTAATTGATAATTTCCAAAACAGTCTATCAAATGAAGCCCTGCATTTGAGAGCATTGTTTCAAAATCTTGAAAGTTAAATGCGCGAACTTTTTCTTCAAAATGAAATGATGTTCCAGCATCATTCACCTCAATATTTTTAGTAATAAATCCATCATTATAACTGCGTTTTAAATCAAATTTTACTCCGTCTGATTCATAAGTATTATGAGCAATTAAATTTTCTATTACAACAGTACTGTTCATATAATCGATGACTCCAATTCCATTTTGTTTTAAACTCGATTTAATGGTTTTTATGACTTTTAAATTATCTATATCATTCTCAAAATACCCAAAACTTGTAAATAAATTTAAAACAACTTCAAATTGAGTTCCATAAGTATTTCTCATGTCATGTACCTCAAAAAATAAAGAATTGGATTCGTGAACTTTCGCGTGTTCAATATTGTTTTTTGATAAATCTAATCCGGTAACATTATAGCCTAAGGTATTTAAAAAAATGGAATGCCTTCCTTTACCACATGCCAAATCTAATATTGAATCGTCTGTATCTATATTTAAATAGCTTACCAGATTTTTAATAAAGTCTTCGGCTTCCTTAAAATCTCTATGTTTATATAGGATGTGATAATAGGGGGTATCAAACCAAGATTGAAACCACTTTGGATGTTCTTTTGTCATTTAATTACTTCTAACTCGAACAAAAATACTGTATTTTTGCAAGTACTAAATAATTTTGATGGAGAATAATTTTAAGATGGTTGCTAAAACCTTGTTTGGTTTTGAGGAACTTTTAGCTAAGGAATTGAAACAACTGGGGGCACAAGCGGTTACTCCAGGCGTTAGACACGTCAGTTTTGTAGGAGACAAAGGTTTTATGTATAAGGCGAATATTGGTTTACGTACAGCCATTAAAATTCTTAAACCCATTGCGAAATTTAAAGTTATAAATGAAAATGATTTATATGCCAAAATAAATGCGATTCCTTGGGAGAATTATTTAAAATCAGATGGAAGTTTGGCTGTAGGAGCAACTCTAAATGGCGATACTTTTACACACTCTCAGTATGTGTCACTCAAAACAAAAGATGCAATTGTGGATCGATTTAGAGACAAAACTGGTGAACGTCCAAATGTAGATTTGAGGTTTCCTGATTTAAAAATAGACATTCATATTGACCGTCACTTCTGTACTGTTTCTTTGGACAGTTCTGGAGAATCTTTACACAAACGGGGTTATAAAGTGGCGACAAATATTGCTCCAATAAACGAAGTGTTGGCGGCTGGTTTAGTGTTATTATCTGGTTGGGATGGACAAAGTGATTTTATGGATCCAATGTGTGGATCTGGTACCATTTTAATTGAAGCAGCAATGATTGCTTGTAACATTCCTCCGAATTTAATGCGTAATGAATTTGGTTTTGAACGTTGGGAAGATTGGGATGTTGATTTATTTGAAAAGATTGAAGAATCCTTGCTATCTAAAACACGTGATTTTCATCATAAAATCATGGGCTTCGATAAATCGCCTAGTGCTGTGGAAAAAGCCATTCAAAATGTTGAAAATGCAAAATTAGAAGATTTTATTTATATAAAACACGAAGATTTTTTCAAAACTCAAAAAGGAGGTGAGGAACATTTACATATGGTATTTAATCCTCCTTATGGGGAACGATTGGATATTGAAATGGAAAGCTTTTACAGCTCCATAGGTTCAACTCTAAAACACAAATATCCTGGCACCAATGCTTGGATGATTTCGTCAAATTTGGAAGCTCTTAAGCATATAGGATTAAGACCTTCTCGAAAAATTAAGTTGTTTAATGCCAAATTAGAAGCACGATTTTCAAAATATGAAATGTATGCAGGTACTAAGAAAACGCACAAACTAAAGGCTGAAAACGACTAATTTAACACTCCTTGTTTACTCATTTTGTAGGAGTACCACAACAAGACAATCCCAATAATAATTGTAGATAATGGTAGGATTAATCCCACACCACTAATTGTTATAAAGTCTTGAATCAGAAAGTTATATACCTGTTGTGCTAGTAGGGAGACCAATGAAATAGAGTAGAGTAACGTTGCAATCTTTTTTTTAAATAACATTGCAATAGATCCAATAACTCCAGAAAAAACAGCTGTTGCAAATACGGCTGTCACCCAGGCTGGCATATTAGAAAAATAATATTGTTCAGATTTAGATAGGGACAATAAGGTTTTTTGTCCCATAAAAGTTTGGCCTAAATATGCAACTACTCCCATGAGGTTCCAAACAAGGGCTAGGCTACAAATAAGTAGAAAATTAGCCGAAGGTCGAATAGATGTAGAGTTCATAATTCAAGAGATTAAATTTAAATATAATAAAATTTGCTTCAAAAAAAAATAATCATATAAATTTAATTTCAATAATTTAGTTATGATTAACTCTTAATTTAATCTATTACAAAAAAATATTTTAGAATTATTCTTTATAAACTCAATAAAGAATGTATTTTTGCAAAAATCAACCAAACCCAATATGCTTTCTATTTCAGAACAAGAAGAACGTAAAACAGGCAAAGAACTCTATAGTTACCAGAAAGGAGCTATTCAAAAAATCTTTCAATGTTTTGAAACTGCTAAGGATGATTACCATCTCTTATATCAGTTGCCTACGGGCGGTGGTAAAACAGTCATCTTTTCTGAAATTGTGAGTCAATATCTAAAAACACACAAGAAGAAAGTGTTGGTAATGACCCATAGAATTGAACTCTGCAAACAAACATCTTCGGTATTAACAGAATTTGGAGTTCAAAATAAAGTGATCGATAGCAAAGCAAATCTTGAAGATCAGACTCAGTTTGATTGTTTTGTTGCGATGGTTGAAACCCTTAATAATAGATTAAAAGATGATAAATTAGATATTTCAGATATTGGCTTAGTTATCATTGATGAAGCTCATTACAATTCATTTACGAAATTATTTAAATTTTTCGAAAAATCTTTCATTCTAGGCGTAACCGCTACTCCGTTGAGTTCAAATATTGAACTTCCAATGGCTGATAATTACAATGAATTAATTGTAGGGGAGAGTATTGAATCATTAATTGAAAACGAGTTTTTAGCCCAAGCTAATATGTATTCCTATAATGTAGGATTAACTTCTTTAGTTGTGGGGGCAAATGGAGATTATACAGTGAAATCTTCAGAGGATTTATACACTAATAATGAGATGCTTTCCAAGTTAATGGAAGCCTATACTGAACGTTGTAAGGGAAAGAAAACATTGATATTTAACAACGGAATTAATACCTCATTGTTTGTGTACGATCTGTTTAGAAATGCTGGATATCCTATAGCACATCTTGATAACACTGCTTCTAAAAAAGAGCGTACACAAATTCTTAAATGGTTTAAGGAAACCCCTAGCGCCATTCTGACTTCAGTCAGTATATTAACTACAGGTTTTGATGAACCTACTGTTGAATCCATCATTTTAAATCGAGCTACTAAATCTTTGACTCTTTACTATCAAATGATTGGTAGAGGATCTCGTATTCTAAAGAATAAAAATTCTTTTGATGTTATTGACTTAGGAAACAATTTTCATCGTTTTGGTCCTTGGGGAAGTACAAATTTAGATTGGCAACGGATCTTTAAATATCCAAATTATTATTTAGACGGGGTTTTAAGTGATGAAGAACTGGAAAGTAATTTCATTTACGAAATGCCTGAAGATATTAGAGCATCATTTTCTAATTCTAATGATGTCTATTTCGATGTCAATAAAACCTACATACAATCAATCCGCAATGGTGAGTCATCAAAAGTGGTTTTAAAACGTTCTATTGAACAACATGCGTTAATATGCATAGAAAACAGTGAAGATGTTTATGACGCCTTAAATCTTGTAAAACTTTTGACAGATGATATCGACTTTAGAATCCATCGCTATTCTAAATGTATTAGTAAGAGTACACACAACTTTTTGTCTTGGCTTAAAGAGGATTACAAAAAGAAATTAAGAGCCTATTTAAGAGAAAATTTTGACGAAATTTATGAAAGACTTGAAAAAGCATAAACTTTATAAAAATGTCTTACACACTAATTTTAGTTTCCTTTATTACTATGTTTCAATCACCTAATATTATTTTTCAATTTGAATTGGGCAGTTCTACAAACGGATGGCAAATTGTAGATGACCGTGTGATGGGAGGGAGGTCGCAAGGCAATTTCTCTGTCAACTCAGAAGGTTTTGGTGTTTTTGAAGGCTATGTTACAACCGAAAACAATGGTGGTTTCTCTTCACTTCGCTATAATTTTGATGGAATTAAAACCAGCGGTTTTGAATCTGTTGTTTTAAAATTAAGAGGAGATGGGAAATCCTATCAATTCAGATTAAAAGGTTCTGACCGTGAGCGGCATTCTTATATTTACACGTTTAAAACCACAGGATCAGAACAAGACATCATCATTCCCCTTAAAGATTTTTATCCAAGCTTTAGAGGGACAGTTCTTGATATGCCCAATTTTGACGCCGATAAAATCGAACAAATTGCTTTTTTAATTGCCAATAAGACCAATGAGCGTTTTAAATTAGAAATTGAAAGTATTTCCTTGAAATAGGACAATCCGATTTGTTGCACCTTTTTTATTCATATTTTTTTTTGCTGCATCTGTTATTTTAGATTATTTTAAATTAAGTACAGTTATCTATTTAAAGGTTGTATATTCGCCCATATATTATAAATTTAATTACATTATTATGAGTAAAGGAACAGTAAAATTTTTCAATGAATCTAAAGGATTTGGATTTATCACTGAAGAAGGAGTTGAAAAAGATCATTTTGTACACATTTCTGGATTAGTTGACGAAATTCGTGAAGGCGATATCGTTGAATTTGATCTTAAAGAAGGAAACAAAGGATTAAATGCAGTAAACGTAAAAGTTATCTAATACATATACTTCAAGTTTAATAAAAAGCTCAACATTTAATGTTGGGCTTTTTTGTTTAAAATATGTCTCTTCCTTAAATTGTAGGGTTAAAAATCTAACCAGAGCCAACTCCCATGAAATCTATACTGTAATTTAGGGGTGATAGTGATGCCGTAGAATATAGCTTCATTTCTAAAAAGAAACAATTTTTGAGCGTTCCATAAAATAAGATTCAAAGCGTTTGAGAACTGGAAGCATTTTTTCTGAGTAAATGACATACTGACATTTTTGAACGCTTTGAGCAATTGACATGAGTGCTGTATAAGAGGAATGTTGCGAGAGAAATTCCGCATCATCAATACTGATGAGTTTCAATTGAGCCGTACTGACACCGTTTAACAAGAATAGTTTATTCATTGTTTTTGGAGTTGAGATTAGAATATCGACTCCCATAAATAGTTCGGATTTCTGAATATCAATATGAAGCTGTTCATGTCCAACATACACACGCAATGAATTGTGTTTGGTATAGGCTAAAAAGGTTTCGTAAATTTCCAATGCACGTTCCTTGTTTTCAACTAATACAACGGCTCTTGGTGCATTTCCAACGGCCTCACATTTTAGCTTTTGTAAGGTTGTCCATACCAAAGTGGAGGTTTTACCACTGTCTTTGGATGCTGTGCAATAGACATTAATACCACTTTTTATAACAGGAATACTGCTGCTCTGAAAAGGCGTTGGGGTTTGAATGGATAGAGATTCTAATTTTTCTTGAATATCAGAATGTAATTTTTTAAAAGGCATAAAAATTTAAGAGATCACGGGTTGACGATGAATTTATAATAATAACAAATATACGCTCTGTAAACTTAATTATCTGAAAAGTTAATTTTATAATTAGGTCATCGATATTATTATAAATTATTCTCATTTAACACTAATGCATAATAGATAAACATATTATATCTTTATAAACTGATTTCCGAAATTAATAAACATGTACACAAAAGATGGAATTATTTAATCAAGAAGACACAATGTTTCCTTTGTCCTATGTTGAAATCCTTCAACGCATTCGTGCTATTGACCCGGTTAAATACGGCTCGAGCCGTAACTATATCAATGGGGCTGTAACTTATTTATCACCCTATATTTCAAGGGGTGTAATTACTACAAAGTTTATACTTTCTGAAGTTTTAAAAAAAGGCTACAAACCTGCACAAATTGAAAAATTCATCCAAGAATTGGCATGGAGGGATTATTGGCAACAGCTTTGGATCGCTAAAGGTCATTTAATAAATGAAGATTTAAAACACCCTCAAAAACCAGTTTCAAACCGTTTGATTTCAAAATCCATTGTGGATGCAAACACAGGTGTAGAAGCGTTAGATAATGCAATTAAATTGCTTTACAAAACAGGGTATATGCACAATCACTTAAGAATGTATACTGCTGCAGTGGCATGTAATATGGGATACAATCATTGGAAAGTGCCTGCCCAATGGATGTACTATCATTTATTGGATGCCGATTGGGCTAGTAATGCCCTAAGTTGGCAATGGGTTTCTGGAGCGAATGCCAATAAAAAATATGTAGCTAATCAAGACAATATAAACAAATACTGCTTTTCAACTCAAAAAAACACTTTTTTAGACGTGCCTTACGAAGCCTTTGCTTCAATGGAAATCCCGGAGATTTTAAAAGAAACCCATGAAATTGAATTAAAAACGCCATTACCGAATCCAGTGAGTTTAGAAATTGATAGTGCTTTGCCTACATGTATTTATAATTTTTACAACCTTGATCCTCTCTGGAAAAAGGGGGTTTCAGCCAATAGAATATTACTTTTGGAACCCTCTCATTTTGAAGCTTATCCAGTATCACAAAAAACTATTGATTTCATCTTAAATATTTCCAAAGAAAATATCGATTCAGTTCAAGTTTATGTAGGGGAGTTTAATACACTTAAGACCGATTACAAGCTTAATAATATCTATTATAAGGAACATCCTTTAAGTCAGCATTACCAAGGTACTGAAGAATCGCGAGATTGGATGTTTGAGGTTAAAGGCTATTATCCATCTTTCTTTTCATTTTGGAAAAAATGTAAAAAGCAGCTTAAGTATTAGAAATTAGACTCAGTCTATTTACTTGATAACCAATATTTTACAACACATATTCTGTTCTATAATTTATATTATGTAAAATAGATAATTTCATTGTCCTATAGCCTACATTACCAATATGTTCACTAATTTTGTGTTATTATATATTATACAGATGAAAACACTTACAATATTTCGAATCATAGCCTTTCTTGAAGGCTTATCGTATATACTATTACTTTTTGTTGGCGTACCACTAAAATACATTGGAAATGACGTGTCAGTCGTAAAAATGCTTGGAATGCCCCACGGGTTTCTATTTATGGCTTATATAGCGTTTATAATTGTCTTACGATTTGAGAATCAATGGTTCAAAAAACATTTTATATTAATTGCTTTAGCTTCTGTCATTCCATTTGGTACGTTTATCGTAGAACATAAACTTAGAAAAACATTTTCCTGATGAAACATATTATCGAATTACTAATTCAGTTATTAACGTCCTGGGGATTACCCTCAAACATTGCTAAAAATCTCAGTATTACGATTTTATTTATAGGGTTAACGATTTTAATATACATTATCGATATAATTCTTAAGAAAATCATTCGTGCTACATTTACCAAAATTGCGAATAAATCAAAAACAGATTTTGACGATATCATGCTAGCCAATAGAGTTCCAAGTAGTATTGCTCAAATTGTTCCTTTTATACTCACCTACAAACTCATTCCAAATTTATTTTATGATTTCGAAAAACTACAAGGATTTATTGAAAAAACAATTTTAGTCATTGGGATTGCCCTTACAATTTGGGGGTTAAGAAATGTTCTCAATTCTTTAAAAATATATTTTAAAACACTCAATTTCCTTAAAGATAAACCTGTAGATAGTTACATTCAGGTTTTTATGATTTTTGTGTGGCTTACAGGTATTTTTGCTACAGTTGCCATTATCACTGGGATTTCATTTTTATCGTTTATTGCTGGTTTAGGGACTATTTCTGCCATTGTTATTTTGGTTTTCAGAGACACCATTTTAGGGTTTGTAGCGAGCATACAAGTCTCCATTAACGACATGGTGCGTATTGGAGATTGGATTACTTTTGAGAAATTTGGAGCTGATGGCGATGTCATAGAAATTAACTTAGCGACTGTTAAAGTTCAAAATTTTGACAATACCATTACTACCATTCCTACCTATGCCCTTATTTCCGACTCATTTAAAAATTGGAGAGGCATGAACGAGTCTAATGGTAGACGCATCAAACGTTCTCTTAATATTCGTATGGAGAGTGTGAAAAACCTAAGCCAAGCGGACATTCTTAAACTCTCTAAAATTCAACTAATTTCTAAATATTTATCATTACGCTCTGAAGAGATTAATGCTTATAACGACTCGCATGCAATTGATAAATCACTTTTAATCAATGGGAGAAACCTAACCAATATTGGCGTATTCAGAAAATATATGGAAACTTTTATCGAACAACACTCTGCAATCAATAAAGACATGATGATTATGGTGCGTCAGTTACAACCTTCGGCTCATGGATTGCCCATTGAAATTTATGCATTTAGCAGTGATAAACGCTGGGCGAATTATGAATACATTATAGCTGATATTTTTGATCACATGATTGCATCTGTGAGTGACTTTGATCTTGAAATTTCGGAAACCATGGTATTCCCTACTAAGAACTAAGAAATGAATTCTAGAGATTCAAGTTTAAAATCCATTCGTTTAGATTGTATTTCCAATACGATTAAAACAGATATGTCTTCTGAAGAGCACTTTCAAAACAGTGTTTTAAGACCAATAATCAAATTTCAAAATGATTTATTAATTGCAGCTTTTTTGAATTTTTCAAGCAAATATAAAAACGTGTTTTTTGAGTTGTCAACAGAAAAAAAAATCACTTATATCGAAAACGCACTTGCTAAAGATAGCAAGTTTAGAAACAGTCTTAAAGATGCAGTCGTAGGATTGTTTACCGTAGAGGAATATAATCTCTACACTGCCAATGCCTCTGCCTTAAATAAACGCATGCTAGGGATTATTAAGGAACGTCTTATCAGTCATATTCAGTTGCTCACAGAAAGAGGACCTACAACGTAGATTCTCCATTTAAATTGGTAGTCAACACAGAACTCATATAGTCAAAATAAGGTCGAATGACTTTAAAACTCTTAATGACTTCATTTTCAAAACCGTTCGAAAGCACTTCTTTATCGGAATACTTTTTGGTAAAAATAAACTGCTTTTTACGTATCAAATCAATGTTTGGATCTAGTTTATCAAACCCTCTTGGAGCAGTCTTTAGTTCATCGCCTTGCAACGCTCCCCAAACAGATTTAAATTCATTCACCTCCATCAATTCACGTAGTTCTTTAGAATCCATTTCAAGCTCTTTACGAATCCTAAAAAGATCTTCTTTATTTGGATCCCAAAACCCTGTCGCTATAAAACTCTCGTTATTTGGAGCAATGTGTAAATAATACCCCCCTCTTAGTTCAGGTTTAGTACGATGAAAACTACCTCCAAAATGAGTTTTGTAGGGCAATTTATTTTTTGAAAATCGGACATCTCTATAAATGCGAAATACTTTAAAGGAATCAATAGAATCAACCGTATTCAGTTGCTCAAATAACTGATTGTAAAATTGCTTCACACCCGTTTCAATAACTTTAAAGGTGGCTTTGTGTTCATGAAACCAATCACGATTGTTATTTTTCTGTAAATTTTTTAGAAAACTAAATACGTCTTTAGATAGCATGTTTTAATTTTTAAATTCGATTTTATGTAAAATCAAGCCAGAAGCAGGTGCAATATAATCCATCACTTCTTGGCTGTCGGGTTCTAAACTGTTTTTAATATAATTTAAATCAATGTCTCCACGCCCCAATTTAATCAAAGCCCCCATCATCAGTCGTATTTGGTGACGCCCAAACCCTTTACCGATCACTTTTAAAATGTAACTTTTTTCAGGAAAAAAATTGGCTTTATAAACGCTGTTTTCTATGATTTCACAACTGATAAGCTCTCGATTGAACACTCCTTCATCAGAAGGTTTGTAACAATAGGTTCTATAATTGTTTTGACCTTCAAAAAGCTGTGCGCCTTCTTTCATCAATTCGATATCTAAAGGATCTAAAATAGTAGTCATAATCGGTGCTGCAAATGGATGAAATTTAGCACCCTCTGCAAATACATAATGGTATTCTTTTAATTTAGAATCCTGTATAACATTAAATTTTTCATCGACTTCTTTAATACTTAACACACGAATATCTTGTGGAAGATTATGATTAAACAACTCTAAAAAAGCAGTTATATCCTCTAAGGGTGTTTGATCCAAAAACAATTCAAATGCTGCCTCATTAGCAGAAACCATGGCATCGGTTCGCCCCGCTCCTAGTGTTTTAAATTTTTGTTCCCCCAGAATAAATTTCAACGTACGATCAATCATGAGATGAATCGTTTTGGTGTTGGGCTGTTTTTGCCAACCATGAAAACGATACCCTAAAAACTGAACTTTCACTAAATAAAAATAACGCTTTTGTAACATATATTACTTGAAAAAACTACTAGGTTAATAAATCAATATACAAATTATAAAAAGAAATCAAACACAATATCGACTTCTGTTTCTCTGATTTTATAGATTTTTTTTTAATTATATTTATCATCCTTAAATCTAATTCTATGAGAAAAGTTTATTGGACAAAATTAGCTATTTCTGATTTTGAAAAAAATATTGAATTTTTAAAACTTCGATGGAATGATAAAGTAATATTTGATTTTATAGAAAAAACAGAATGTGTAATTGAAATCATTTGTGACAACCCTGAATCAGGACGATGGGATCAAGATATTCATTGCAATAAAATTTTGGTAACAAAACACATATACCTTTTTTATGAAATGGTAAATAATAAAATTTATTTGCTATGTTTTTGGAACAATTTTCAAAAACCGTATTGGCCTCTATAAATATTTTTTTTCAAAACTTGCCATTACTGTTTGATGATCCAATACTTCTCCATTTTTCACTTGTTCTTTAGCATCTTCCACGCTTTGTTTTATTTCTTCTAAAAATGCTTCACGTGGGTATAAAGCTTTTGTCAATATTTCGACCTCATGGATGTTAAAAGAATTTTCTTTCAATTTTCTGTAATACGTTGGACGTTTTAAATTTAATAGCTTTATAAAATAACTCGCTTTATAATCGGTATTGGCTATTAATACAGGGAGCTCTAACACTAATTTCTTATAATTTTTAACTAATTGTATCATTTAATGATATTTTTTGTATATATTATATACACAAATATATATAATGAGAATCTATTCACAAAATTAATGTCTGGATTTTAGAACCTCTACAACAGATTCTAATTTAAATCCTTTGGCTTGCAACAAAATCAAATAATGGAATAACAAATCCGCACTTTCATTTAAAAATAAATCATCGTTGTCATCTTTTGCTTCAATTACAACTTCAACAGCCTCCTCACCTACTTTTTGGGCGATTTTATTGATCCCTTTTTCAAATAATTCAGATACGTAAGACGTCTGTGAATTCGCATTTTCTTTGCGATCTGTGATGATTGATTCTAGTTGCGATAAAAACCCATAAGTTTCAACTTTTGATTCTCCCCAACAGCTGTCTGTTCCTTTATGACAGGTAGGGCCTTCTGGGGTTGCTTGAATCAATAAAGAGTCATTGTCACAATCATTTTTAATACTGTTTAAGGTTAAAAAATGACCACTCTCCTCCCCTTTTGTCCAAAGACGTTGTTTACTGCGACTAAAGAAAGTAACCTTATTGGTTTCCAACGTCTTGGAAAGCGCTTCGGCATTCATATAGCCAAGCATTAATACGGTTTTGGTTGTTGTGTCTTGAATAATTGCAGGAATTAATCCCTCACTGTTATACTTGATTTCCATTAGAGTCGTATGTTAATGTTATTTGATTGTAATTCTTGTTTTAAATCATTTATAGCAATTTCACCAAAGTGAAATACACTTGCTGCCAAGCCTGCATCGGCTTTTCCGTTTTTAAATACATCCACAAAATGTTGAATCGTTCCTGCACCTCCAGAAGCAATGATTGGTATATTGACGGTTTCAGACAATTGTGCTAAAGCTTCATTTGCAAAACCGGTTTTTACGCCATCATTATTCATTGACGTAAACAAAATTTCACCAGCACCTCGAGTTTCAACTTCTTTCGCCCATTCAAATAAATCCAGTTCTGTTGGAATGGTGCCACCTGCCAAATGCACAAGCCATGTTCCATCTACTTTTTTGGCATCAATAGCCACCACAATACACTGGTTTCCAAATGCTTTTGAAAGTTCATTAATAAGCTCTGGACGTTTAATGGCTGCAGAATTCACTCCAACTTTGTCAGCCCCTGATTTTAAGAGGGTTTCAACCCCTTCAACAGTGCTCACTCCACCTCCGACTGTAAAAGGAATATCAATTTGCTCGGCTACTTTTCGTACCATATCAATGGTGGTAGAACGCGATTCTAAAGTTGCAGAAATATCTAGAAACACCAACTCATCGGCACCGTTCTCCGCATATTGTTTTGCTAAAGCAACGGGATCCCCTGCATCTCTTAGGTTTAAAAAATTAACCCCTTTGACAGTACGCCCGTTTTTAATATCTAGACATGGTATAATTCGTTTGGCTAACATCCTTAAGATCGGTTTAATTGATAAGTTTCTAGTTGTTTTAATGCTATATTTCCTTCGTAAATAGCTTTTCCAATAATTACTCCTTCACAACCTAAATCAGCTAGTTTTGGCAATTCATCAAAATTTGAAATACCACCAGATGCGATGAGTTTAACAGGGGTAACTGTATTTAAAATTGTTTCGTATAAATCAAATGAGGGGCCTTGGAGCATCCCATCTTTGGCAATGTCTGTACAGATGACATAAGAAATGCCTTTTGTCACATAATCTTTTATAAATTCTAGAACTTCTTTATCGCTTTCCTCCTGCCAACCTTGAATGGCTATTTTTTGATCCAAACAATCGGCTCCTAAAATAATTTTATCAGATCCATAGGTTTCTAACCAATTTAAAAATTGTGATGGATTTTTAACAGCAATACTCCCTCCGGTAATCTGGTTTGCACCAGATTCAAAAGCGATTTTTAAATCCTCATCTGATTTTAATCCTCCACCAAAATCAACTTTTAAACGCGTTTTAGTAGCGATGGTTTCTAAAATTTTATGGTTAATTATATGGTGTGCTTTAGCACCATCTAAATCAACTACATGCAGATGTTTGATGCCTATGTCTTCAAACATTTTAGCAACTTCTAAAGGATTTTCATTATAGACTTTTTTAGTGCTATAATCTCCTTTGGTTAGGCGGACACACTGGCCATTGATAATGTCTATTGCAGGTATAATTCGCATCTTATAAGTTTAAAAAGTTTTGTAATAATTGAGCTCCATCTTTGCTACTTTTTTCAGGGTGAAATTGTACCCCATAAAAATTATCAGATTGCAAGGCTGCCGAAAATTCAAGTTCATATTCAGAAGATGCAATGGTTTGTGTTCCAATACTGGCGTAATAACTATGTACAGAGTACATAAAACTGTTTTCAGGAATCTCTTTTAGTAAATTAGATTGTAAGTTTTGAATCGTGTTCCACCCCATGTGCGGTACTTTAACAGCATTTGAAAACCGTTTGACATCCACATCAAAAACTCCAAGTCCTTTGGTATTGCCCTCTTCGGAATGCTTGCACAACAATTGCATCCCTAAACAAATGCCTAAAACGTCTTGTTTGAGAGTTGGAATTAAGAGGTCTAATTTTGATTTTTTGAGCATTTCCATTGCCTGACTTGCTTCACCAACACCAGGAAATATCACTTTATCTGCGTTTTGAATTTCTTGTACGGAATTCGAGAGCTTGGCATTGACTCCCAACCGTTGAAACGCAAATTGAATGCTTTGAATATTTCCTGCTCCGTAATCGATTATTGTAACGTCCATTTATTCTAAAGTTCCTTTAGTAGATGGTAAAATCATTTTATTAACATCGCGTTTGACCGCCATTTTGATTGCTTTTGCAAACGCCTTAAAAATCGCCTCAATTTTGTGATGTTCGTTACTCCCATCAGCTTTGATGTTTAAATTACACTTTGCTCCGTCTGTAAAGGATTTAAAGAAGTGCATAAACATTTCAGTCGGCATTTTACCAACGTATTCACGCTTAAAATCCGCGTCCCAAACAAGCCAGTTTCTACCGCCGAAATCAATAGCAACTTGCGCCAAACAATCGTCCATTGGCAAGCAAAATCCATAACGTTCAATTCCCAGTTTTGAGCCTAAGGTTGTGTGGATTAAATTTCCTAAAGCAATTGCAGTATCTTCAATGGTGTGGTGTTCATCGACTTCTAAATCGCCTTTTACTTTGATGTCCAAATCCATTTGTCCATGACGGGCTATTTGATCTAACATATGATCAAAAAAGGCAATTCCAGTGTCAATTTGACTTTGACCTGTTCCGTCTAAATTTATAGAAATTGCAATTTTTGTTTCATTTGTATTTCTAATGATAGAGCCTTCCCGTTGTTTTGCTTTCAGGAATTCATAAATGGCTTCCCAACGGTTTGTTTCTAGGGCTATAAAAGGGATTAACTCCTCTTGCTTGACCGAGAGTTCATCTTCCCCTAAATGTGTTTCATCGTTGATGTAAATACCTTTACATCCTAAGTTTTTAGCCAATTCGATATCTGTAAGGCGATCACCAATTACAAAAGAGTTTCCTAAATCATAGGCTTCTGAAAAGTATTCCGTTAATAAGCCTGTCTGAGGCTTTCGTGTTGGTGCATTGTCTTTGGCAAAGGTGCGATCGATGAACTGTTTTTCAAATACAATGCCTTCATTTTTAAAAGTATCAAGGATAAAATTATGAACGGGCCAAAACGTTTGCTCTGGATACACTTCTGTTCCTAATCCATCTTGATTGGTAATCATTACAATTTCAAAATCTAATTCGTGACATATTTTCTTTAAATTAGAAAATACGTCTGGATAGAATTCTAACTTCTCGAAAGAATCAATTTGTTCATCTGCGGGTTCACGGATAAGTGTTCCATCACGATCTATAAATAATACAGGCTTCATTTTAAAGTCTTTAATTTTGTTAATAATTGGGTGTTTTCAGAAGGGGTTCCTACGGATATTCTAAGGCAATTTTCACAGTGTAATTGTGAGCTTCGATTCCTAACTACAATTCCTTTTTTAATAAGTTCATCATATCGCTTGTTCGCATCATCGACTTTGATTAAAATAAAATTAGCTTCAGAAGGGTATATTTTTTTTACAAAAGAATAGGTTTCCAATGCCTTTGCTAATCGGTTGCGTTCTTGTAAAATCGTTTTGATTTGATCGGCTACCTTGTTCTTGTTTTCAAGTGCTTTTAAAGCAGCATCTTGAGTAAGTGTATTGATGTTATAAGGAGGTTTAATTTTATTCAATATTGCAATAATTTCTTGAGAAGCATAACAAATCCCCAATCGAATTCCTGCTAAACCATAGGCCTTAGAAAGTGTTTGCGTGACAATTAAATTTGGATATGAATTTATCCGTTCCGTCCAGCTGGTTTCGTCTGTAAAATCGATATAGGCTTCATCAATTACTACCAGCCCATTAAAAGCACTTAAAAGTTGTTCTATCGCAGCACAATCAACCGTATTTCCAGATGGATTGTTTGGGGAACAGATAAATAATAATTTAGTATTTGTTTTTACATTTGCAAGAATTTTATCGACTTCTAATTCAAAGTTTGATGCTAATGGGACTTGTATATTCTCAATAGCATTTAAATTAGCCAAGACGTTATACATGCCATAAGTTGGTGGTAAGGAAAGTATGCTGTCTTGATTGGGCTCACAAAATGCTCTAAAGATTAAATCCAAAACTTCATCGCTGCCGTTCCCTAAGAGGATTTGATTGGTTGGTACATTTTTTTGGTTTGAAATAAGGGTTTTTAAAGCCGTTTGCTGTGGATCTGGGTAACGATTCACTGCACTATTAAATGGGTTTTCATTGGCATCTAAAAACACCATATTAGCTTCTAGGTCTTTATATTCATCACGTGCAGACGAATAGGGCTTCATCTGCAGTATATTTTTTCGAAGGAGTTTATTTAGATTCATCACCAATAGATTTTAATCGGATTGTTACCGCATTTTTGTGTGCCATTAAGCCTTCGGCTTCGGCCATGAGTTCAATAGTCGTTCCTATGTTTACTAAGCCTTCTTTTGTAATTTCTTGAAACGTGATATTTTTTAGAAAACTATCTAAATTCACTCCTGAATAGGCTTTTGCATAACCATTGGTTGGCAGAGTATGATTGGTTCCAGAGGCATAGTCTCCAGCACTTTCGGGAGTGTATGCTCCAATAAATACAGAACCTGCATTGATCACATTCTCAACAAAAAATGGATTATTATCCGTAGAAATTATATAATGCTCTGGACCATAATAATTAATTAAATCGACCGCTTCTTGATCAGATTTAACCAAAATAAGTTTCTTGTTTTCGAGTGCTTTTTCAATAATCGGTTTGCGCTCTAAGCTTTGAGTTTGAATCCGTATTTGATCGGCTGTTTCTAAAAGCATATTTTCATCTGTTGACACTAAAATAACTTGACTGTCAATACCATGTTCTGCTTGGCTTAAGAGATCCGAGGCGACAAAAGCAGGGTTGGCAGTTTTATCCGCCATAACCAACAGTTCACTCGGGCCAGCTGGCATATCAATTGCGACTCCAAATTTGGTAGCGAGTTGTTTTGCCACCGTTACATATTGGTTTCCTGGACCAAATATTTTAGAAACTTTAGGAATACTCGGCGTTCCAAATGTCAACCCTGCAATGGCTTGAATCCCTCCTACTTTAATAATTGTTGTAATTCCACACAAAGCTGCAGCGTATAAAATTTCATTTGCAATCGCTCCTTCTGAATTTGGAGGGGTGCATAACACAATGTTTTTACACCCTGCAATGGTTGCCGGTACAGCAAGCATCAAAACTGTTGAAAACAGTGGAGCTGTTCCTCCAGGAATGTAAAGTCCTACAGATTCTATAGGGCGTTTTTGCTGCCAACAACGCACACCTGTTTGTGTTTCCACATCAACTTTCTGCGTTTTTTGTGCGTTGTGAAAGACTTCAATATTGGACTTTGCTTGTTGAATGGCCAATTTTAAGTCTTCTGAAACTGCTTCCGAAGCACTCTCAATTTCTTCTTGTGATACAAAAACAGACTCTAAATTGACCTTATCAAATTGTTTTGTGTATTGTGCAATAGCTGTATCTCCATTTTGTTTTACAGCCAAAAAGACCTCGTTTACAATGGATTCAATAGCCTCCACAGATTGAGTAGGACGTTGGAGTATTGATTCCCAAGTGGATTGGGGCGGATATTTAATTATAGCCTCCATTAAAGCACCATTTTTTCGATTGGACATATAAGGATGCCTTGAGCTCCTAAGGCTTTTAAATCGTCAATAATATTCCAAAACTGGTTCTTATCAATCACACTGTGCACCGAACTCCACCCCGACTCAGCTAATGGAAGAACAGTTGGGCTTTTCATTCCGGGTAAAACATTTATGATTGCTTCTAAACTCTTATTTGGAGCATTGAGCAATACATATTTAGACGATTGTCCTTTGATAACAGATTCAATCCTAAATTTTATTCTATCTAAAATTGCTTTTTGAGCTTCTTTTATTGTTGGCGATATTGCCAATACTGCTTCCGATTTTAAAATCACTTCTTTTTCAACCAAATTATTTTTAAATAAGGTTCCTCCAGTAGAAACGATATCTACAATCGCTTCTGCCAATCCAATATTTGGAGCAATTTCAACGGATCCATTAATGACATGGATGCTAGCTTTGATATTATTGTCATCTAAAAAGGCATTGACGGTATTGGGATAAGAAGTCGCAATTTGCTTGCCATTTAAATCTTCTAGGGATTTGTAATCCATGTTTTTTGGAACGGCAATAGATACCCTGCATTTTGAAAACCCAAGTTTTGAAATATAATTAATGGAGTTTCCTTTTTCGACAAGGACATTTTTTCCAATAATAGCGGCATCTACAACTCCATCTTTTAGGTATTGAGGGATGTCCCCATTTCGAAGGTAAAACACCTCGATAGGGAAATTAGTAGCTGTAGCTTTGAGTTGGTCTTTCCCATTATCAATGGAGATTCCAATATCTTTGAGAAGTTTCATGGAATCGTCTTTTAAACGTCCTGACTTTTGTACTGCAATTTTTAAATTATTCATTGTTTTTCTTTTAGTATAAAAAAGACCCGTTTGATTTCTCAAACGGGTCTGTATATAGTTATAATAGTATCCTACACAAATTTACCTCGCTTGATGGCCAGTTAAAATGTGGTGGTGATGGATTGCTATAAATAAATTCATTGTTATAATATTGAGCACAAATATTCAGAAAATAATTAGTATAAACCTAACAAATTTTTAAAAATTATTAATTTCATAAAATAGGGTGTTTAAAACTAACTAATTTCTAAAATTTATTGATTCCCTAAAATAATTGGCAGACCATTTTTTCCAGAACCTATAACGATGACTTTACTGTTTGAAGATTCAGATAACTTAACAGTAGCTTCAATCCCTTTATCTTGAAGGATACGATCATTAAGAGAGGCACTCAATATTCTGTTGGCATCTGCTTTACCTTTCGCTTCAATACGTACTTTTTGTGCTTCTTTATCGGCAGTTACTAATCTAAATTCATATTCTAAAGATTCTTGCTCTTGCTTTAATTTACTCTCAATCGCGTTTTTGATAGTGTTTGGAAGTTTCACATCTTCGACCAGTACTCGTTTCACATTTAAAAATTGCCCCTTTAATAAAGTGACCACTTCATCAAGTATTTCTTGCTCAATTACATCACGCTTACTAGAGTATAGTTGTTCAGGTGTATAACGACCTACAACACTTCTTGCTGCTGCATTGACCGCTGGACTTAGAAGTTCATTTACATAGTCTTCTCCTTTTGTTTTAATTAAACTTCCAAGGTTTTCATATTCTGGTTCGTACCAAATTGTTCCATTCACTTTTACTTCGAGTCCATTTACGGATAAAACATTCATTTCATCTGAAATAGATTGTTGTCTTACTTTATGAATTAACATGCTGTTCCAAGGTGCCACAACATGAAATCCTTCTCCGTAAGTTTGTTCTGTATCAATACCATCTCCAAAACGCTCAAATAACACACCCCCTTCTCCAGGGCCGATCGTTACAGCAGTTTTAGAAATTAAAATAATAATTGCTCCTATTATAAAAATTATAGGAAGTCCAATTTTAGGCAAATTTTGCATTTTTTTTTGTTTTTAAATTATTAAATAAGTCCGTTGTATTTTCTTATAAACCATTCGATTGCTAAGCTTAATATAAGTACTAACAACCCAATTTTAATATCGATCAAAGGTACTGTTTTTTTAATAATTTTTTGAATACTAGAGAACCGATTGTCGGAAATTAAGTTTGTGATTAATTGATTGGCTTCAGAATCAAAATAAATCGCTCCATCTGTGTTTGTTGCGAGTTGTTCTAGTTTTTGAACATTCGCATTTATAAATTGTTGTTCGATATTAAAATCTAATATTTCAATTGTCCCAAACGAACGATGTGTTCCGTTGTTTACACGTACTTCAAAAGAATAATTAGCAGGTTCTAAGGTGCTTAAATTCACTACATAACTGTTTTGATCTGCAATCATAGGATACTCATAATACTGCCCAGTAGTTTTGTTTTTTAAGCTTATTTGTAGTTGTGCATTTCGATTGGGTTCATAATTTTTATTAAAAAATTGTGCTGATATTTTTAGGGGTTCAGTTCCATCGTAAATAGATTCATAATTGACCAGCAGACGTGTATTTTGATTTTTGATGTTTAAATATTGGATCAATTTTGCTAAAAAGGTGTCAAATGTTTTAAAATTTTGATCTTCACGGAAGGAATGCATGCGCCATTTCCACAAATTCTCGGCTAATAAGACCGCTGTTCTTTGAGAATTATTTTCGTAAGTAAACCATAAAGGTTCTGGGGTTGTTCTCCCGTTAATCGATTTAAATACCAAGGTTTCATGAGGGACGTTTATAGAGATTGCTCCAAATTCTGTGGTTAAGGGTGGATGGGTACGAAACTTAAAATCATCTACAGAAAAATTATTAAAATCTGGGTTGATAACGCCTTGATAATTTTCAACTTGTGTTGTGACCTCTTGTTTGAAATTAGATTGTATGGCGTTTAAGAACCCCCATTGAGTTTGGGTACCTCCTATAATAAAGGAGTTTAACTTTCTTTTTTCAATAAGATCAAAAACCGTTTTAAAACGTTGATTGGGTTGAAACAAAATCGCTAAATCATAGGATTCATTGGTTGCTAAATACTCTGTTGGTGAACATATTTTTACAAGCCGTTGCTTGTTTGTTTCGATCGCCGCTTTTATGGTTCCCAAATCAGGATGTGTCATAGATGTTACTAACGCAATATTGGTGTACTCGTCAATCGTTTCAATAGCAAAAGATTTTTGATTATTGACCGTGTTTTTTTCGTTTTCAATTGGGGTTAAACTAACTTGATACCGGTGTATTCCTACTTTTTTGGACGCAATTTTAGGGGTTATAATTTTTGAATTCTGAGTTGCTGAAAACTGAAGTTGTTCTTTATGAACAATTCGACCACCAGATTCAATTTTTAATTCTGACTTTACAGGATCCTCCCCTGTGTAAGATGCAATAATTTCTAAAGGAAATTTATTGTTTAAATAGGTGTATTTATTGACATTAATTTGTTGAATTTTTAAATCTGTATGGTAAATACTATCTCCCAATATAAGAGGGAAAATGACTTGTTTAAACTGATTAGAAGCAAATTCATAAGCGTTGCCAATAGTTTGATTTCCATCCGAAATTAGAACAATTGGAGCAATTTGAGAATCATTGAGCGACTCTAAATCTTTAATACTCTTAGTAATGTTAGTTTGTGTACTCTCAAAATTGAGTGCAGGGTTCTGATTGATTTGTGTTCCAAAAGGATACACTTCTATTTGATATTTAGAGGAAAGTTCTCTATTGTTTAGAATGGTTTGGACCGATATAGATGCAACACTGTCTTTATTTAAATACTTAATAGATTGAGAATTATCAACTAGAACAGCAAGTATCGGTTTAATTATTTTACTTTCTTTATTTTCAAATTTTGGATTGATAATCAAAAGTAATAAGGTAAAAATGGAAATGAATCTAAGTCCCGCCAAACTCCAATGAAGCGCGTTATGTTTAGCTTTATATATATACTGAAAAAGCGCTATAAATAGCGCTAATAATCCAGATCCTATAAAATATAAAATTGTTTGTATGGGCATAATCAATTAAGCTGTAAACAGCATCTTTTGTACAAGGGATTAAGTGAGCATTCCACCATCGACATTGAGTGTTTGTCCAGTAATATAACTTGATAGATCACTTGCAAGAAACACACAAGCATTGGCAATATCTTCCGGAGATCCTCCGCGTTTTAAAGGGATTCCAGCACGCCATCCTGCAACAGTTGCTTCGTCTAATTTGGCAGTCATTTCAGTTTCAATAAACCCTGGCGCAATCACATTACTTCTAATATTTCTTGACCCAAGCTCTAAAGCGACAGATTTTGAAAAACCGATAATACCTGCTTTGGAAGCGGCATAGTTTGTTTGCCCAGCATTACCCTTCACGCCTACTACCGAACTCATATTGATAATAGATCCCTTTCGTTGCTTTAACATCGTACGTTGCACAGCTTTAGTCATATTAAAAACAGACTTTAGGTTCACTTCAATCACCTTATCAAAATCCGCTTCCCCCATTCGCATGAGTAAGTTGTCTTTTGTAATACCGGCGTTGTTTATGAGAATATCAATCGCACCAAAATCTGCAAGTACATCTTCTGCTAATTGTTGTGCATCACTAAAATTAGCGGCGTTACTTTGATAACCTTTAATGGTAGTTCCAAAAGCTTGTAATTCTGTTTCTAAGGCTTTGGCTGCTTCAACAGATGCACTGTATGTAAATGCCACATTTGCACCATGCTGAGCAAAAACGGTTGCAATTCCTTTTCCAATTCCACGACTTGCACCAGTTATAATGGCTGTTTTTCCTTCTAATAGTTTCATGTATCTATATTTATTATTTTTAAAAGGTTGTAAGCAAGTTTGTATTTAGTCATTCCCTTAGGCGGTACTAATTTCTGCATGCTTGTTTCATATAATTCCTTTTAATAGTTAAGTCTATAAAAGCGCTAAATAATATTCATATCAAAGATAGTAAAATGGTTTCAAATAAAATTCCTTTAAAAATGATTTGTGACCACTATGTTTAGGGATCATTCATATAGTGGGATGTTGATGTATTATCAAAATCTATACTAATTATGGTTTTTTAATTAAATAATTATAATATATACGGTCAAAATTTAATAATTATTAAATATAATTTTGTTTATTTGTTTCTACAAAAAATTAAACAAAATATGAAAACATTAAATATTTTAAAATTTTCCCTTTTCATTTTCTTAATATCGAGTTGCTCAAGTAGTGATGAGGGTGTCGGATCTGGAAATGGTGGAAATACTAATGAAACAGTCACATCGATTACTTTATCAACAGCTTCAAATGAAGTTAATACAGGGGCTCAAGTCGCGTTTACTGTAACAGGAAATAACGATTCAGACCTAACAAATTCATCGACTTTAAAAGTAGATGGTCAATCAGTCTCAAATCCGTTTTCTTTTAATTTAGAAGGTACTTACCAAATTGTAGCTTCGTACGAGGGTTTAACCTCTAACACACTTACTTTAATAGTCAGCGATGTTCCACCTAGCAGTATTGTTCTTAGTTTTGATCAAGAAAATTATGTTAATGGGGACTCTGCCACATATACTGTAAAAGACAACTTTAATAATACGGTTACTTCTGATGCTGAAGTGACTTTAAATGGAGCAGTTATAGAAAATCCTTATAATTTTACAGCTAACGGAACATATGAATTCACCGCAACCTATGTTGGGTTAACGTCCAATACTGTAAGTTTCATGATTGAATCTCCATCCGACTTTAGCGACACGAGTTCATTTAACGGTTCAGGAGCGCCAAGTACATTTACCAAAAAAGTACTTTTAGAAGATTTTACAGGGACTTGGTGTCCACAGTGCCCTCCTGCTGCATCAGCAATTGCAAATGCTATGAGTGGAAATTCAAATATATTTGGGGTTGGCTATCATGATGGGGATCCTATGCAAATTTCAGAAACCTCTTATTGGTCTAGTTACTATAACGTCACAGGATTTCCAACGGTTTATGTAAACGGTCCAGACACACGATGGAATTTTCCAAACATGGGACAAGTAAATTCTGAATTGGCAGAGACTGCAACTGTTGGTCTAGCAATTGAAGGAAGTATTATTGGAGGAAAACTGGATATAGAAGTTCAAGTAGGTTTTAACACAACTCCTAATGAAGAGGTAAAACTGATGATTTATTTAGTTGAGGATAATGTTACAAGTTCTTCAGCCCAAGCAGGATCTTCTCAAGGGACTAGCTATGTGCATAGAGATGTTTTGAGAGAAGTTTACACAAATCAATTAGGAGATGTTATAACAAGCTCCAATACAACTAATGGAGGTGTTTTTACACGAACAATTACAGGACTTGATTTACCATCTAATGTAGATGATGTTAGTAATTTAAAATTGATAGCATTTGTAAGAAATACCTATACTAAAACTTTTGTGGATTATTTTGGTGAGACCCATTCAAATTCTCCGCACTATGATATTTATAATGTACAGGAAGTCCACCTTGGTGAATCCCAAGCATTTGATTAAATTGTTTATTTAAAACAATATAGTTTTAAACAAAAAAGCCACTCAATGAGTGGCTTTTTTGTTCTTCTTTTTGATGTCACTCAAAATCGGGAAACTTTGCACAGTGGAATTTGTTTATGTGGGCACGAGTTATAAACTCGCGCCAGCGGGGGTAAATGCCCATCGGAGGCTGAGAAATGAATTTAAGGGTGTTGTTTTTAGGATGGACTGTAGAAATCACAAGTAGGTATTTGGGCAACCTAAATATACAATTTATTTGAAATATTGACAGCTACAACAGTAAAAAAAAACCTCCCAATACAATTAGGAGGTTAGCTATTATTATATAAAAAGGTTCTTTTACGCGAGTACTTCCGCGACTTTCTTTCCTATTTCAGCAGGAGATTCCACAACATGAATGCCACATTCTCTCATGATTTGTTTTTTGGCTTGAGCGGTATCATCACTCCCCCCAACAATAGCACCCGCATGGCCCATTGTACGTCCAGCTGGAGCAGTTTCTCCAGCAATAAATCCAACCACTGGTTTTTTACTGCCACTCGCTTTGTACCACTTGGCAGCATCGCCTTCTAGTTGTCCACCAATTTCTCCAATCATCACCACACATTCAGTTTCGGAATCGTTGATCAGTAATTCTAAAGCTTCCTTGGTAGTGGTTCCAATTATTGGGTCGCCACCAATTCCAATTGCAGTTGTGATTCCTAAGCCTTGTTTTACCACTTGGTCTGCCGCTTCATAGGTCAATGTCCCAGATTTAGATACAACGCCTACAGTTCCTTTTTTAAACACAAACCCAGGCATGATTCCCACTTTTGCTTCTTCAGGAGTAATCACTCCAGGACAATTAGGGCCTACCAAACGGCAGTTTTTTGTACTAATATAGTTGGAAGCCTTAATCATATCGGCAACGGGAATACCTTCTGTGATTGTAATGATTACTTTTATACCAGCATCAGCTGCTTCCATAATAGCGTCGGCTGCAAAAGCAGGGGGTACAAAAATAATGGTGGTGTCTGCTCCAACTTGTTCCACAGCTTCTTGTACAGTATTGAATACAGGTTTTTCTAAATGCGTTTGTCCACCTTTTCCGGGTGTTACACCTCCAACAACATTTGTGCCGTAGTCAATCATCTGAGAGGCATGAAATGTCCCTTCACTTCCTGTAAATCCTTGAACGATAATTTTTGAATCTTTATTTACTAAAACACTCATTTTGTTTTGATTTTATTGTTTAATTTTTGTTGCTGCAAATGTAATTTTTTTGAATGGGAATCTTAAAGGTTTTAAAGCTAAAATTTAAATGAGACCTATTTATTTTAAATCCTTAATAATCGCTGGTAATTTACGAAGTAATGCTAATTCTTTGAGTTTGGCTCGAGATTCTTCTATAGGGGTTCCAAAATATGTTTTTCCGCCTTCAATCGATTTTGTAACTCCTGTTTGTCCCAAAATAACTGCTTTGGCTCCAATAGTAATTCCGCTATTGGTTCCTACTTGCCCCCAAATTGTGACTTCATCTTCTATAATGCAACAGCCAGCAATTCCAGATTGTGAGGCGATAAGGCATTTTTCTCCAATAATGGTGTCATGCCCTACTTGAATTAAATTATCCAATTTAGTGCCTTTACCAATGGTGGTATCGCCAGTAACGCCGCGATCAATCGTACATGAGGATCCAATATGAACATCATTTTTAATCACCACTCGCCCACTAGAAAGCAATTGATCATACCCTTCAGGACGTTTTTTATAATAAAACGCATTCCCTCCTAAAACAGAACCTGATTGTATGACTACATTATCGCCAATGATCGTATCGTCAAAAAGACTCACATTGGCATGAATTATAGAGTTTTTACCTATGACCACATTGTTTCCTATAAAACAATTGGGTTGAATAATTGTTCCGGCTCCTATTTTGGCGGAGTCAGAAATTGCTTTATGAGCCGCTTGAAATGGTTTAAAATGCAGAGTCAGTTTATTGAAATCTCTAAAAGGGTCGTCAGAGATTAACAATGCTTTTCCTTCAGGACATTCCACTTCTTTGTTGATAAGGATTACAGATGCTTTGGAAGTAAGGGCTTTGTCGTAATATTTAGGGTGGTCCACAAAAACGATGTCACCAGGAGTGACAACATGAATTTCATTCATACCCAATACTTCAAATTTTGGATCCCCTACAAAGTCGCAATCAATCAGCGATGCTATTTCTTTTAAGGTGTGCGACTGAATAAATTTCATATTATTCTTTGATCCGTTCTTTATACGAACCTTTTGCTGTCTCTACTTTGATTTTATCTCCTTCATTGATAAACAAAGGCACCATAACCGTTGCTCCTGTCTCAACAGTTGCTGGTTTGGTAGCATTGGTTGCAGTATTGCCTTTAATTCCAGGTTCTGTTGCGGTGACTTCTAGAATCACACTTGCTGGTAAATCCACAGAAAGTGGCGAACTATCTTCTGTGTTGATGAGTACTGTGACAATTTCTCCTTCTTTCATTAAGTCAGGACTGTCTAAAACTGTTCTTTGGAGTTCTATTTGAGAATAATCGACAGTATTCATAAAATGAAAGGTATCGCCGTCATTATATAAAAATTGAAATTTATGTGTTTCTACACGAACTTCGTCAATTTTATGCCCTGCTGAAAACGTATTATCAATTACTTTTCCGTTTGTAACACTTTTCATTTTTGTTCTTACAAATGCTGGACCCTTCCCTGGTTTTACGTGAAGAAATTCAATTATTTTAAAAATATCGTGGTTGTATTTAATACATAACCCATTTCTAATATCTGATGTACTTGCCATAAATGTGTTTAATTAGATTTAAAATATCCTTTCATAATTCCACGATGAGAATTTTTGATGAATTGTAAAATTTCATCACGCTCTGGAGTGGCTTCCATTTCAGCTTCAATAATTTCTGCTGCTTGAGAGTTGTTGTAGTTTTTTTGATACAGTAATCGGTATATATTTTGTATTTCTTTGATCTTATCTGAAGTAAATCCACGACGTCTTAATCCGACAGAATTGATTCCTACATAAGATAACGGTTCTCGTGCTGCTTTTACATAAGGAGGCACGTCTTTACGAACTAAAGACCCTCCGGTTACAAAAGCATGATTTCCAATAGAACAAAATTGATGTACAGCGGTCATTCCTGCCAATACAACATGGTTCCCTACCATGGTATGACCTGCTAAGGTACTGTTATTAGAAAAAATACAATTATTTCCAACGGTACAGTCATGTGCAATATGGCAATATGCCATAATCAGACAATTATCTCCAATGACTGTTTTCATTTTATCTGTAGTTCCACGATTAATCGTGACACATTCTCTTATAGTAACGTTATTACCAATCACAACCGTTGTGTCTTCGTCATCATATTTAAGATCTTGAGGCATTGCAGAAATAACGGCTCCTGGAAAAATATTACAATTTTTACCGATGCGTGCACCTTCCATTATTGTAACGTTTGATCCAATCCACGTTCCTTCTCCTATGACAACATTGTTATTGATCGTAGTAAAAGGTTCTATGACCACGTTTTTGGCAATTTTGGCTCCAGGATGAACATAGGCTAAAGGTTGATTCATGATGTTTGTTTTTTGATATAAAACGGATTTATTTAACTTTTGATATTTGAGCCATTAACTCGGCTTCAGCACATAATTTTCCATTCGCATAAGCATACCCTTGCATGTGACAAATTCCTCTTCTAATAGGTGTAATTAATGAGCATTTGAATATAAGTGTGTCACCCGGAACAACTTTTTGCTTGAATTTTACATTGTCCATTTTCATGAAAAAAGTAAGGTAGTTTTCTGGATCTGGAACAGTATTTAATACCAATACCCCACCCGTTTGTGCCATGGCTTCAATAATGAGTACGCCAGGCATTACCGGTGCTCCAGGAAAGTGTCCAACAAAAAATGATTCATTCATGGTTACATTTTTACAACCGATCACATGGTTTTGTGATAATTCATAGACTTTATCCAAGAGTAAAAATGGAGGACGGTGTGGCAACATATCCATAATGGCATTAATATCCATGAGGGGTTGCTGATTTAAATCAACATTGGGCACATTGTTTCTACGTTCCATTTTAATGATTTTTGCGATTTTTTTTGCAAATTGGGTATTCACAAAATGGCCAGGTTTATTTGCGATTACTTTTCCCTGAATTCTAGTTCCAATTAGAGATAAATCTCCTATAACATCCAAAAGCTTGTGGCGAGCAGCTTCATTGGGCGTATGTAAGGTAAGGTTGTCTAAAATCCCGTTTGCCTTCACTGAAATGGAATCTTTATTGAAAGCTACTTTTAAACGCTCCATGGTTTCTTTTGAAATGGGTTTGTCCACATAAACAATTGCATTGTTTAAATCGCCACCTTTAATCAGTCCATGTTCCAAAAGAGTTTCAAGTTCATGTAAAAAACTAAAGGTACGTGAATCGGAAATCTCCTCCTTGAAGTCTGACAAATGTTGTAAGGTAGCATTTTGAGTTCCTAATACTTTGGTTCCAAAATCAACCATAGTCGTAATCTGATATTCATCCGATGGTATTATTGTAATTTCACTGCCTGTTTCTTCATCGGAATAAGAAATGACATCTTTAACTACAAATACTTCTCTAAAAGCTTCCTGTTCTTTAGTTCCCACACTTTCTAAGGCTTCAACAAAATACTTAGAGGATCCATCCATTATTGGAGGTTCTGAAGTGCTTAATTCAATGATGACATTATCGATCTCTAGTCCAACAAGTGCTGCAAGTACATGTTCACAGGTTTGAATAGAGACACCATTTTTTTCTAAGCAAGTGCCACGTTGGGTGTTTGTTACAAGATTTGCATCCGCTTTAATAATAGGCATTCCTTCTAAGTCAATTCTTCTAAAAGTATATCCATTATTAATATCAGCAGGAAGAAAATTTATTTCAACCTCTAGCCCGGTATGAAGTCCTACGCCTTTTAAAGAAACTTTTTTGGAAATCGTTGTTTGTTTCGATTCAGATTTAATTATCATGATTTAAGGGTTTTTTCTAGTGTATCAACAGTCTTTACAATATTTGGGAGGTTTTTGAAATGAATATAGGATTTATAATAATCTCTAAATGAAAATGCTGGGGTTCCTTGTAAAACTTCGTTGTCTTTAATCGTGTGTCCAATACCTGATTGTGCTTGAATTTTTACATTATTCCCAATCTCAATATGTCCGGCTATCCCTACTTGTCCACCAATTTGGCAGTTGGTTCCAATTTTAGCTGATCCTGCAATACCAGTTTGAGCAGCAATTACTGTGTTTTCGCCAATAACCACATTATGGGCTACTTGAATTTGATTGTCAAGTTTTACACCCTTTTTTATGAGTGTAGATCCAAGCGTTGCACGATCAATAGTGGTAGCAGCACCTATATCAACATAATCTTCAATAATAACATTTCCAATTTGGGGTACTTTTTGATAAGCACCAGTATCATCTGGTGAAAATCCAAATCCATCTGCACCAATAACCGCAGCAGAATTGATAAAACAATGGGAACCAATCACACAATCAGAATAAATTTTAACTCCAGAAAATAAGGTTGTATGTGATCCAATAGTTACATTGTCACCAATAAAGGTATTTGGATAAATTTTTACGTGATCCCCAATCACTACATTTTCGCCAATGTGAGAAAACGCACCTATATAAACACCTTCGCCATAAGTAGCTGATTCCGATATAAATATTGGAGATTCAACACCTAATTTGTTGTTTTTTATATGGTTGTAATACTCTAATAGTTTGGAAAATGAACTGTATGCATTTTCAACTTTGATGAGTGTGGTTTCTATTTTCTGATCAGAAATAAAGTCCTGTCCGATGATGGTTATAGAGGCCTTAGTTGTGTATATGTAAGGCGTGTATTTTGGATTCGCTAAGAATGTAAGAGAGCCTTCAGCAGCTTCTTCAATTTTGGAAAGTGTGTGGACTTCAACATCCGGGTTTCCAACAATTTCTCCATTTAATATCTCTGCTATTTGTTTGGCTGTAAATTTCATCACTTGCAAAAGTAAAAAAAATTATCAAAGAATATCCTTTGGAAAGCATATATAATGCTTCGAGACGGTTTTAGTGAGCACTTTTGAGGACAGATGATCGGATGCTTTAAGTATATCTAATGTTTTCCCATTTTTGTATAAAATCTTAAGACCTTCCTGTTTTGGGTTGTAGGCTAGGTTTTCAACATGTCCATTAAATACAAAATAAGAAGCCTCATAAGCATCTAACGCATATTTTGATATAAGATTCTGTTTGATGGATTCTACTTTGGAATCAGGAATAGGATTGTTTTTAAATTTTATTTTTAACAACGTTCTATTTAAGATCATTTCAGAAAGATGTCTCAAAACAAAATCGTCATGGAATTGCCACGATTTCAAAGCCGACATGACATCATAGTCATCTAATAACGAAAACTGATTTAGAGTTGATTTGTCAAAATTACTTGAATTGATGTTGTTACACAAAAAGAACCTTAGAGCCGAACTTGCTTCTAGCTTCACTCCTTTTTGTGTTAATTCCTTGGCACGTTTTAAAACACGCATAATCATTTGTTCTGCAACTAAACTTGTTTTATGAAGATAGACTTGCCAATACATCAAGCGGCGTGCCGTTAAAAATTTCTCAATAGAATAAATCCCTTTTTCTTCAATAACTAACTCATCATTTACAACGTTCATCATTGAAATAAGACGCTCACTATTGATATTTCCTTCAGAAACTCCTGTGTAAAAACTATCTCTTTTAAGATAGTCTGAGCGATCAATGTCTAGCTGCCCAGAAATGAGCTGTCCAAAGAAAGATCGATGATAGACCCCTTTAAACATTGATATGGCCATATCAAGTGCGCCATTAAACTCTATGTTGAGGGATTCCATGAATTTTAAAGAGATTGCTTCATGACTGATATCTTCTACAATACTATGCTCCATCGCATGACTGAATGGACCATGACCAATATCATGCAATAAAATGGCTATATATAACCCGTTTTCTTCTGCTTCAGAAATTTGAACGTTTTTAAATCTTAAAATACGAACTGCATTTTGCATGAGATGTAAACATCCCAACGCATGATGAAATCGGGTGTGGTGTGCACCAGGATATACAAGATAGGATAACCCCATCTGAGATATTCGACGCAACCGTTGAAAATATTTATGAGCAATTAAATCAAAAATTAATGTATTCGGGATTGTAATAAATCCGTAAATTGGATCGTTAAATATTTTAAGCTTGTTGTTCGTATTCAAACTTTATAGTGTTAAATTTACATTCAGAAACTTTCTATTAAAATTTCAAATTGTAAAAATACTAAAACGAAAGGACTTCTTTTCTTAAATAAAAAAATATCATATGAGTAATATTAATATTTTGTGGGTTGATGATGAAATTGAGTTTTTAAAACCTCATATCATATTTTTAGAACAAAAAAATTACAAGGTTACTCCATGTAAAAGTGGTACAGAAGCCCTAATTCTCATCAAAGAAAACGATTTTGATATTGTATTTTTAGATGAAAATATGCCTGGTTTATCTGGTTTAGAAACCTTATCGGAACTCAAGGAAATTAAAGCAACACTCCCTGTTGTGATGATTACTAAAAGTGAAGAAGAATATATTATGGAAGATGCGATTGGGAATAAAATCGCAGATTACCTCATTAAACCTGTCAACCCAAATCAAATTCTTTTATCACTCAAGAAAAATTTAGATCACGATCGATTGGTTTCAGAAAAAACATCTTCTAACTACTTACAAGAATTTCGTAAAATATCCATGAATTTAAATGAGATCAATTCGTTTGAAGAATGGGAGCAGCTTTATAAAAAATTAGTCTTTTGGGAATTGGAGTTAGAATCTTCTAACGATGCGACTATGAGTGAAATATTAGATGCTCAAAAAAATGAAGCAAATCAACAATTTGGACGTTTTATTGAGAAGTTTTATCCCGATTGGTTTGAAGACCATCAAGCACCAGTGATGTCTCATACTTTATTTAAAAATAAGATTGCAGAGGAGCTTTCCTCCTCCCAGCCTACTTTACTTATTGTGATTGACAACTTAAGATATGACCAATGGAAAATATTGGAACCAACAGTAAATACTCATTACAAAACTCAAGAAGAAAGTTTGTATTATAGCATACTTCCAACAGCAACTCAATACGCTAGAAATGCCTTGTTTTCGGGTCTAATGCCTAGTCAAATGGAAAAATTATATCCGCAGTATTGGAAAAATGACACTGACGAAGGAGGTAAAAATTTATATGAAGCCGAATTTTTAGAAGCACAATTAAAACGTTTAGGGCTTTCCCATTTAAAGCATGAATATATAAAAATCACCAATTTAAAAGCTGGAAAAAAACTATCTGAAACCTTTAAAACAAAAGCAAAGAATGATTTAACCGTTTTGGTCTATAATTTCGTAGATATGCTGTCTCATGCAAAAACCGAAATGGAGGTTCTTAAAGAACTTGCCTTCAACGATAAAGGGTATCGATCACTTACAAAAAGTTGGTTTCAAAATTCACCCTTATTGGAAATTGTCAAACAAGCAAAAGAGCTTAATTTTAAACTCATCATTACTACAGATCACGGAACTATCAATGTGAAAAATCCTTCTAAAGTCATAGGTAATAAAGATGCCAGTCTTAATTTGCGTTACAAAACAGGAAGAAGCCTTTCTTATGAAGAAAAGGATGTTTTAGCAGTCAAGGATCCTAAATCGATTCACCTCCCATCTGCTGCGATGAATAGTACTTTTATTTTTGCTAAAGACAATCTCTTTTTTGCGTATCCAAATAACTACAATTATTATGTGAATTATTTTAGAAATACCTATCAGCATGGTGGAATTTCATTAGAAGAAGTCATCATTCCTTTTGTGGTTTTAAATCCTAGATAATATGCCTATAAAACTACATTTCACTCTGGAAGAACTCTCCAAAACTGCTCAAACAATTCTTGAAAATGTGCAATCAAAAACGGTATTGTTTTATGGAGAAATGGGTACAGGTAAAACAACATTAATTAGCGCGATTGTCAAAGAAATGGGAGGAACTGATTTTGCTTCCAGTCCAACATTTTCTATTGTGAATGAGTATGACGTTACGAATGATACCGTATATCATTTTGACCTATACAGACTCAAAAATCAAAATGAGGCATTGGATATGGGTATTGAAGATTATTTATATTCTGGTTCATGGAATTTTATCGAGTGGCCAGAAAAAATTGTGAACTTACTTCCTGAAAAGGTAACGGTTTTAGAGTTAACTCTTGCAGAAGATGGCAGTAGGGTTCTAAACCTCTCAGAAAAACAGTATTCTGACGATTAGTCAAAAAATAATTGTAAATTAGTTACTTTATACTGAAGGCTATGCATAAACCAACTTCCCCTTTTACAAGAGAACAATTGCTTCCAAAAGAAGAAACTTTAGAACTTACAAAAGAAAAAGGCACCTTGTTTATTGGGATTCCTAAAGAGACCTCTTTTCAAGAAAAAAGAGTATGCCTAACGCCTGATGCCGTATCTGCATTGACCAGTAATGGCCATCGATTGCTAATTGAATCTGGCGCTGGAGAAAATGCCTTTTTTGAGGATCATGAGTACAGCGAGGCAGGAGCAGAAATTTCAACGGACAGAGCAAAAGTATTTTCATGCCCCGTTATTCTTAAGGTTGAACCCCCTACTCTAGAAGAAATTGCACTTTTAAAACCAAAAGCACTTTTGATTTCTGCACTGCAATTAAAAATGCAGAATAAAGACTATTTTAAAAAACTAGCCGAAAAACAAATCTCAGCACTTGGTTTTGAATTTATAAAAGACCAAGAAGGTGCGATTAATGCGGTTCGGCAAATAAGTGAAATTGCGGGTTCTGCTTCTATTTTAATTGCCTCTGAAATTATGTCAATTACTAATGAAGGTAATGGATTAATGTTTGGCAACGTTAGTGGAGTTCCTCCAACAGAAGTGGTTATTATTGGTGCTGGAACTGTAGGGGAATTTGCAGCACGTGCTGCCATTGGACTCGGAGCTAATGTGCGTGTATTTGATCATTCAATTACAAAACTTCGAGCTTTACAAGCAAATATTAGACAGACTGTTTATACTTCTACAATGCAGCCTAAAAATCTCCAAAAAGCCTTGATGCGTTGTGATGTTGCTATTGGAGCCGCTAAAGGAAATAACAGAGCACCTATTTTGGTAAATGAAGCATTGGTAGAACAAATGAAGTCTGGGGCTGTTATAGTTGATGTCAGTATTGATATGGGGGGCTGTTTTGAGACCAGTGAAGTCACCACTCATGACAATCCAACGTTCATAAAACATGAGGTTATTCATTATTGTGTTCCTAATATTTCAGCACGTTACGCACGAACTTCCTCAGTGTCAATTAGTAATATATTTACACCCTATCTTTTAAAAATAGCAGACGATGGTGGTATAGAAAATTCACTAAGATTTGACCCTGGTTTAAAAAATGGATTGTACTTTTACCACGGCATTTTAACAAATAAATCTGTAGCCGAATGGTTCGATTTAGAATACAGCGATGTCAATCTTTTAATCTTTTAAACACACAGATGAAACTTGTTTACCGCTTTGGCTTTTTCTTTGGAGGTTTTTCCATAGGATTGGTATTTTTAATGTTTTTTTTAAGTGGAAAAAAAACAAGTTGTGCTTATGGACCTGATGCACGCGTATTGAAAAATATTCAAATCAAAAGCATTCGATATTCTGAATCCGTTCAAGAGCAACTTAACTCTAATAAAATTGACACTTTAACCTTAAATTCTATCTTCAAAGGGGCTGATATTAATTTCGGGAAAAGCGATACTAAATCCGTTCCTTGTAAAACGTATCGTGTTGTTGGAGAAATCTATGAAATGGACGTTGAAAATTGTGAGCGTGTTGCAACGATTAAAACACTCCGTCTTCGTTAAATGCCACGTCGTTGTTTTTCCATTTTTATTAAATTGAGTTCGCGATTTGTTTGTCCGGCAACTGAAGTGTTTTCTTCCGCCCTTCTAATAAGGTATGGCATGACATCTTTTACGGGACCAAATGGCAGGTATTTAGCAACATTGTATCCATGTTCTGCCAAATTAAAACTGATATGATCACTCATGCCATACAATTGACCAAACCAAACACGGCTGTCATTGTTGGATATATGACACGCTTTCATAAGTTCAAGAGCTAAATGAGTACTTTCTTCATTATGAGTTCCAATAAAAAGATGAATGGTCTCTAGGTTTGACAGTGAATATTTTATTGTTTCGTTGAAAAGGGCATCTGTAAGGGCTTTCGTGTCGCAAATAGGTGATTTATAACCCAAGTCTTTAGCACGTTGTCGTTCCTTCTCCATATAAGCACCACGTACGACCTTAAAACCCAACTTAAAATTAGTTTGCTTGGCTTTGATATGAATTTTTTTAAGATAGTCTAAACGGTCCCATCGATACGTTTGTAGCGTACTGTACACAATTAATGCATCGGTATTGAACGTTTGCATCAAATCCAAAACCAAATCATCTACCGCATCTTGAATCCAGCTTTCTTCTGCATCGATAAGGATTTTAACATTATGAAGTTTACCTGCAGCACAAACAGTTTTAAAACGAGTTTTAATGCGTTCCCACTGTTCATTTTCAGAAGCAGTTAGGGATTTCTTTTCACTTATTTTTTGATATAAATCAAATCTACCAAAAGCAGTCGGTTTAAAAACGGCTATTGGCAAAGCTTCTTTATCTTTTGAAAATTCTATAAGATTTAAAATGGTTTTAAGGGCAAAATCAAATTGATCCTCCACTGCTTTTCCTTCAACTGAGTAATCCAAAACACTGTACACTTTACTGGCGTACATTTTATCAATTATTGGCAAGCAATCCACCTCATTGACACCCCCACAAAAATGATCAAATACAGTGGAACGAATTAAGCCTTCAACAGGAAGATGAGCTTTCAGTGCAAAATTAGTAGCGGCTGTCCCAATACGAATCAGAGGTTCAATTGAAATCATTTTAAATAAAAAATAGGCACGTTCCAATTCGGAATCCGATTTCAAGTGAAAGGCTATTTTAGTGTTATTAAAGTTTACAGCCATAATAATAACTTATAGTTTCTCACAAATATATTTAATAGTAGTTATATTATTTATAAATTTCTACTTAATTTCACGTTTTAAAATATTGACTTCCTATTCCATGAAATCCATACCGTCCACATCCTATTCTGTTCATTTTAATGAACACTGTTATAAAGAGTTAAACGCTTATTTAGAAGCTTCTAATTTTTCTAAAATATTCATCTTAGTGGATGCGAATACACATACCCATTGTTTGCCAAAGTTTTTGTCAAACATAGACAGTGATTTGGCTTTAGAAATCATTGAAATGGAAGCGGGTGAGGTTCATAAAACACTAGAAACGTGTCATCAAATTTGGCAGAGCCTATCTGATTTAGATGGCGATCGAAAATCACTTATTATTAATTTAGGGGGTGGCGTTGTCACCGATTTAGGTGGATTTGTTGCATCAACATTTAAACGTGGAGTCCGTTTTATAAACGTTCCTACTTCGCTCCTATCCATGGTAGATGCTTCTGTTGGAGGGAAAACAGGTGTGGATTTAGGTACAATTAAAAATCAAATTGGCGTTATTAATTTCAGTGACATGGTTCTTGTTGATGTGTCCTTTTTAGAAACACTTCCAGCTGAAGAGATGCGCTCTGGACTCGCTGAAATGCTAAAACATGGTTTGATTAAAGATGCAAATTACTGGAGTCGTTTGTGTAAGCTAAAGACGCTTAATTCTTCGGATTTAGGAGGTCTAATTCACGAATCTATTGTTATAAAAAATGAAGTTGTTAAAAGGGATCCAAACGAACAAGGTGAACGAAAACAATTAAATTTTGGTCACACTTTAGGTCATGCTATTGAATCGTATTGTTTGGACAATGAAGCCATGCAAACACTACTACATGGTGAAGCCATCGCTGCAGGAATGATTATGGAAGGGTATTTGTCGGTAAAAACCTGTGGGTTGTCAGAGAGAGAGCTCAATGAAATAAAGAATACATTTAAATCGATTTATGGTTCAGTAGATTTCACCGAAAATGACAAAAGCTCAATAATTGAGCTTTTGAAGTATGATAAAAAGAATTCTCATGGACAGGTTAAATATGCGCTCTTAGAATCTATTGGATCGTGTAAAGTTGATATACTTGTCGATGATGAATTAATTCATGAAGCATTTTCATTTTACGCTCAATAAACAAAATCAACCATTCATATCATTAAATATAGAATGCATTAAACGCTTTTTGTCGTTGATACTTTCTTCTAACGAAATCATGGTTTCTGTTCTGTAAACACCCTCTATTGCATCTAATTTAAAAATAATTTCCTTGGCATGTGTTGTACTTTTAGCACGGATTTTACAGAAAATATTAAATTTCCCAGTTGTAATATGTGCAACCGTTACATGTGGAATTTCATAAACCCGTTCTAAAACAAATTTTGTCTGAGATGTATTTTGTAGAAAAACTCCTACATAAGCAATAAAAGAATACCCTAATTTTTGATAATCTAACGTTAAAGAAGAGCCTTTAATAATTTTAGCATCTTCCATCTTTTTTACTCTTACATGAACCGTACCAGCAGAAATCAATAATTTTTTTGCGATGTCAGTGAACGGTACTCGTGTATTATCAATCAACATATCTAGGATTTGGTGATCTATTTCGTCTAATTTTACTTTGGCCACTTTGTTAGTTTTCATTATAATTAATATTCAGAATAAGTGCAAATTTAATAAAAATAATATAATAAAAATAAGACTTACGTTAAATTATTATTAGTAAATAGTGGTATTTTAGTAAATTTCTTCATTATGAAATCGATTTCGTTCCCGATAGAAAGTGTTTCAAAATTAGGATGCGCTACCGCTTTAAAATTAGCATCTATCTCCATATGTCCATGTTTTTGGGTTAAATCTCCAACAAAAACAACTTTAGGTTTAAATGTCACCATGCCAGACACTAATACTTCAGTATGTTGTATTCCTATGTCATTAAATACTCCTGGGTTTGATGGATTTAGAAGTGCATTTCTAACAATTACATCATAAAATTTCTTATCATTCTCAGGAATATCAAAGTAAGGTTTGTACGCAACCCCTGAGATGGGGTTGTTAGCAACAAAGTCTATTGCGCTGATTAGAGCTAAGGCCATATACTTTCGAGTTACCTCCCTAGTGTAATCTTTAGGAAAATGTCCCGCTTCAAATAAAACGGTTGGAGTTCCAATACTCTGAAAATAATCTCCTACACAGTTGTCATTAAATGCATCGTCGTAACGCCCTATTTGATCTTTGAGGTACGGTTGTAATGTCGTATTCATATGCTGAATAATTTCCATTGATTTCTGACGCGTGATTGTTAAAGATCGTTCTATATTTTCAGAAGGCGACAAAAAACTAAGAACTGCAGAGTTTGATGTGTTTCCTGCACTAAAAATTGTACGCTGACCATGCATATTGAAACAAAAATGTGGCTTAAAGGATTCAAAAGAAGTCCTTAAAATTTTGCTTTCAGACTGAGTTAACGCCTGCGCATCTCTATTTAAATCAACCTGATTCTTATTAAAGCGTGTATAAGCCTCTGCACCATCTGGATTAAGAATTGGTATTATAAGGAGTGTACAGGCTTCAAGAAGGGCTTTAGAGTCTGCTAACTCAAAATAATTAAACAAATCAAAAATTGCTTTTGTGGTCGTACTTTCATTACCATGCATTTGTGACCATATTAAAATTCGTTTTGCTCCAGTACCTATTTGAAGGGCGTGAATTGGCAGTCCGCCTACTGAAGTGCCTAATATGCTTTGACTAAATCGATTTGTTAAGGAAGCTAATAAGGGTTCAATATGTGCATTTGTGATATAGCGATTCTTTAAATCAGTTGCTTTTAGAGAATTGTATTGGGATAAAAAGTAAGGTGCGTCTAACATAAATAACAATTAAGATTACAAATGTAAACATTATACTTTTTACATTTGTAAACAAAATAAAGGTTGTTTTAATTTACAAATGTGTACGATTTTAGACTCCAATTCGTTGTTTTCAATAAGCTAAATTAATTAATTTACTAAATAATATATAAAATACTATATATCAGTATATTAAAGGGTTTTATTAAAGTTTTAGTTTATAAATTATTTAGTTATAATACGTTGTTATTTGTATATTTTACAACAATATATTACATTTGTAAACACCCTTAAATGCTACAAATGTAAACTATGATTGACACAACAGAATTTAATACTCGACTCAAAAAAATCCTTGATTATTATGGTTTATCAGCTTCTGCTTTTGCTGAAGTTATTACAGTTCAACGTTCCAGTATTTCACATATCCTCAGTGGACGTAATAAACCAAGCTTAGAGTTTATCACCAAAGTAGTGAACGCTTTTCCGGATATTGATCTTTTATGGCTTTTAAGTGGAGTTGGTGAATTTCCTAAAAGCACTGCCCCACTCCCAAAGGTTGAACCTACACAAAACGTTTCAAACCCTATTTCAGCCATTTCTACTGACGACGCTTCTATTGAGCGCATCGTGATCTTTTACCTAGATGGGAGTTTTAAAAATTATTCGACGAATACAGCAAAATAATTTATATTGCTAAATCCCTTTTGTATGTTTGTACAACAAAACATTCATTAGTAAATCTTGATCCCAAACAAACGATTTAAATGAATGTTGTATGGGTCTTTTAAAATATAAAAAATGAAATATTTAATAGTGTTCACTGTTTTCTTATCCTTATTCAGTTGTTATGAAGTCGAACGCAATTGTAATAACTTTAAAACAGGAACTTACGAGAGTAGAATCACTATTGATGGGAAAGAATATAAGTCAACATTCTCTAGAACTTCTGATCTACAAGTGGAAACTTTTAACGGAGTAATAGACTCAACAAAAGTACGTTGGATCAACGATTGTGAAATGGTTTTCAAAACAATTAACCCTAAAAATCGTGCAGAACTAAAAGATATTCATCTTAAGATTCTAAGCACAACAAAAGATAGCTATACGTTTGAATATGGTTACGTTGGTGATACCAACAAACAAAAAGGAGATGCTAAACGAGTTAAACTAGAATAAGGTTGTTTGACCTTCGTCATTTGTGCTTTCTGACTCTGTATCTTTTGGAGTATTATTAGCGTTGTTTTCAGTCGGTGAAGATTCTGAAATTGCTTTCAAATTTTCTTGTGAAGTCTCACTTGTTTCGCCTACAATTTCTTCAGCAACTACATCTATTTCATCAGCAGGAGTTTCTTCGGGTTGTGTATATGGTAACGACTCCATCAAGTCAATTTGATTGACTTTAAACCTCGTTAATTGGTTTCCTAAAGCAGAAATTCCTTTGACACTAATAAATTGCTCAAAATCTATGATTTGATCTTCACGACGTTCTTTACCTCTTTCTTTGGCAAATGCTATTTTTGCGACGGGACGCCAATCAGTAGAAACAATTTCTAATAAACTTGAAGGATGCTCGGAAATAAACATATCTTCTCTGTTTTCATTTTCTATTAAAAATCGCTTTACATAATGTTTTCCCTTCTGACCATCGAAGTAAATAGCAGATATTGGTTTGCTTGGAACCCATTTTTCTAAAACGATCATATCTTCCTCAAAATGGGCTGTGATTTCGGGTATAATCGTCTTAGCAATTCCAGACTGTGTAACGACTAAAATACGATCCTCACCCCTAAACTCACCTATTAATTCTCCACGACCATCAACATTCAAACGTTGAATAGTGTCATCAAACCAAATTTTTCTAGGCTTTAATGTACTAACCCCTTTTTCCTTTAGCTCAATGCGTTTAATAGCATGTTTGGTTACTATATTTCCTTTAGAAACCCGTCCTTTTATAATGATATCAGCAAAATCGATATCCCATTTTAATTTTTTAATACTTCCAACTTGTCGTAATAAAACAGTTACAACTTCACCTTCACCATTTGGGTTGGCAGAAAAATACAAGACATTAGAATTCGGTTTTCCATTGGTTAAATCATATTCTTTATCTCGAGTTACTCCTGAGACTGCAAAACGTTTGATGTAGGATGCCCCTCCTTTACCATCTTTATAAATCATATTATAGATGGTACGTTTGTCTTTTTTCTTGAAAACAGCAACATGAATAATCCCCTTTCCAATAAAAGTTTTGCTATCTACTTTTGTAATCATCAATTTACCATCTTTAGTAAATACGATCACATCATCAATATCACTACAATCACAAACGTATTCGTCACGTTTGAGACCTGTACCTACAAATCCTTCTTCTCGATTGACATAGAGTTTTGTGTTTCTAATAATGACTTTGGTTGCATCTACATCTCCAAAGATTTTTATTTCTGTTTTACGTTCTTTCCCTATGCCGTAATCTGATTTTAAGCGTTTAAAATAATCAATCGCATAAGTAATTAGATTTGCTAAAAATCCTTTTGTTTCTGCAATTTGATCTTCTAAAGCATCAATTTTTTGCTGGGCTTTATCAATATCAAACTTAGATATTCTTTTAATTCGAATTTCTGTCAATCGAGTGATATCTTCTTCTGTAATCGAACGTTTTAAATGTTTGATGTGTGGCTGAAGCCCTTTGTCAATTGCATTGATAACTCCTGGCCAGGTTTCTTCTTCTTCAATGTCACGGTATATTCTGTTTTCTATAAAAATGCGTTCCAAAGATGCAAAATGCCATTGCTCTTCAAACTCCCCTAATTTAATTTCTAATTCTTGTTTTAATAATTCTACCGTATGATCTGTAGAACGTTTCAACATTTCGGTCACACCAATAAACAGGGGTTTGTTATCCTCAATAACACATCCTAATGGAGAAATAGAGGTTTCACAAGAAGTAAACGCAAACAATGCGTCAATGGTCTTATCGGGTGAAATTCCTGCAGGTAAGTGCACTAAAATTTCAACTTCTGCAGCGGTATTGTCTTCAATTTTTTTGATTCTAATTTTACTTTTCTCATTAGCTTTTAGAATAGAATCAATCAATGAAGAGGTTGTAGTCCCATAAGGCACTTCAGAAATGACTAAGGTGTTTTTATTGAGTTGTGAGATTTTTGCTCTACAACGCACTTTACCGCCTCGCAATCCATCGTTATAATTACTAAAATCTGCAACACCACCTGTTGCAAAATCTGGAAGGATAGTGAATCGTTTTCCTTGAAGATGTTTTATAGACCCCTCAATAAGTTCAATGAAATTATGAGGTAATACTTTTGTGGACAGTCCAACAGCAATTCCTTCTGCTCCTTGTGCTAATAATAATGGAAACATTACAGGAAGGTTGATAGGCTCTTTGCGACGCCCATCATAGGATGCTTGCCATTCTGTAATTTTGGGATTAAAAACGACGTCTAAAGCAAATTTAGAGAGGCGTGCCTCAATATATCTTGAAGCTGCTGCCCTATCGCCTGTAAGTACATTTCCCCAGTTACCTTGCGTGTCAATGAGTAAATCTTTTTGACCAATTTGTACCATTGCATCAGCAATACTTGCATCTCCGTGTGGATGGTACTGCATGGTGTGCCCCACAATATTAGCTACTTTGTTATAACGTCCATCATCCAAATCTTTCATTGAATGTAAAATACGACGCTGAACAGGTTTAAACCCATCTTCAATAGCAGGAACAGCACGTTCCAAAATAACGTAGGACGCATAATCTAAAAACCAATCTTTAAACATCCCCGTAACTCGGGTAATTGTTTCCTGATTTTCTATGTTATCATTTGTGATATCGTCGTTTTCTTCTATCATATCTCTTCTTCGATAATATCAAGTTCAACTTTTAGATTTTCAATAATGAATTTTTGACGGTCTGGTGTATTTTTACCCATATAAAATTGAAGTAAGGAATCAATTGTCATATCGGAATCTAACATCACAGGATCCAATCGGATGTCTTCCCCTATAAAATATTTAAATTCATTCGGAGAAATCTCCCCTAATCCCTTAAATCGAGTGATTTCAGGTTTTGGTTTTAATTTTAATATCGCATCTTTTCGCTCTTGCTCAGAATAACAATAAACCGTTTCTTTTTTATTACGCACTCTAAACAAGGGTGTTTGTAATATATATAAGTGACCTTCTTTAATAATTTCTGGGAAAAATTGAAGGAAAAATGTGATCAATAATAATCGAATGTGCATCCCATCGACATCGGCATCTGTTGCAATGACAATATTATTGTAACGTAAATCTTCAATCGATTCTTCAATGTTTAATGCGGCTTGTAACAGATTAAATTCTTCATTTTCATACACAATTTTCTTTGTAAGCCCATAACAATTTAAGGGTTTACCTTTTAGACTAAATACGGCTTGAGTATTGACATCTCTTGATTTGGTGATGCTACCAGATGCTGAATCTCCCTCGGTAATAAATAACGTAGATTCTAAATTACGTCCATTCTTAATGTCCCCAAAATGCACCCGACAATCTCTTAGTTTCTTATTGTGTAAACTCGATTTTTTAGCACGATCTCTTGCAATTTTACGGATTCCAGACAATTCTTTACGCTCGCGTTCCGCTTGTAAAATCTTACGCTGAATAGCTTCAGCGGTATCCGGATTTTTATGTAGAAAGTTATCTAACTGTGTTTTTAAAAAATCATTGATAAAGGTTCGAACTGTTGGCAAACCACCACCCATGTCCGTCGATCCTAATTTAGTTTTTGTTTGACTCTCAAAAACAGGTTCCATTACTTTAATAGCAATGGCGGATATAATCGATTTTCTAATATCAGAAGCTTCGTAGTTTTTACCATAAAACTCTCTGATCGTTCTTACAAATGCTTCTCTAAATGCTGCTAAATGTGTTCCTCCTTGAGTTGTGTTTTGACCGTTTACAAAGGAGTGGTACTCCTCACTGTATTGTGTTTTACTGTGTGTAATAGCAACTTCAATGTCTTGGGATTTCAGGTGAATAATTGGATAAGTCATATCGGAAGCATTGGTATTATCTTCTAATAAATCTTTTAATCCATTTTCACTGAAAAATTTTTCACCATTAAATAATATGGTCAATCCCGGGTTTAGATACACGTAGTTTTTAAGCATACGTGCCACATATTCATTTCGGTACTTGTAATTTTTAAATATGATTTCATCAGGCACAAAGGATACTTTTGTTCCTTTACGTCTAGAAGTGTCTTCTAATAAATCTTGATTATTTAAAACTCCAGAAGCAAATTCAGCGGAAGCCGATTTCCCGTCACGGGTCGATTCTACTCTAAAAAAAGAGGACAATGCATTCACGGCTTTTGTTCCAACTCCATTAAGTCCAACAGACTTTTTGAAAGCACGAGAATCGTATTTACCACCCGTGTTCATTTTAGAAACAACATCGACAACTTTACCTAAAGGAATCCCTCGACCAAAATCACGAACAATGACTTTATTACCTTGAATAGAAATCTCAATAGTTTTACCAGCTCCCATGACAAATTCGTCAATGGAGTTGTCTAAAACCTCTTTCAATAAAATATAAATACCATCATCGGCTGAAGAGCCATCTCCAAGCTTTCCAATATACATTCCAGGACGCATACGAATATGCTCCTTCCAATCAAGGGATCTAATATTATCTTCTGTGTAGTCTGATTTCTGAGTCATAAGGTGTTTCCTGACAGGACGCTAATATAGTACATCAGTATAAAAAATGAAACCTTTAAAACACAAATTAATTAACAAAAAAAAGCCAATGTTGTTGAGAACATTGGCTTTCAAATTATTAGTAATTTGTAGTCTTAAACATTAAAGAGAAAATGCATGACATCTCCGTCTTTTACCGTGTAATTTTTACCTTCCACACGCATTTTTCCTGCTTCTTTTACTTTTGCTTCGGAGCCGTAATTTTCAAAATCTTCATATGCAATCACTTCTGCACGTATAAATCCTTTTTCAAAATCGGTATGAATCACTCCTGCAGCTTGTGGTGCAGAGCTACCTATAGTGATGGTCCATGCACGAACTTCCTTAACACCCGCCGTAAAATACGTTTGCAATGTTAACAATTTATAGGCCGAACGAATCAGTTTTGCTGAACCTGGTTCTTCCAGTCCAATATCCTGAAGAAATAGTTGGCGTTCTTCATAATCGTCCAATTCATTAATATCTGCTTCTGTTCCAACCGCAAGTACCAATACTTCTGCATTTTCATTAGCTACATTTGCTTTGACCAAATCGACATAGGCATTCCCAGTGACTGCCGATGCTTCATCAACATTACATACATACAAAACTGGCTTGTCTGTAATAAATTGAAGTGGTTTTACAAATTCCAAATAATCATCTTCAGAGAACTCAAGAGCTCTAACAGAAATTCCAGCCTCTAAACTTTCTTTAATTTTTGTTAAGATTACTTCTTCTTTTTGCGCCTCTTTATTACCTGTTCGAGAAGCACGTTTTACTTTTTCGAGCTTTTTCTCTGTGGTTTCCAAATCTTTCAATTGAAGCTCCATATCAATGGTTTCTTTATCTCTAATTGGATCGACTGTTCCGTCAACATGAATAATATTCGTGTCGTCAAAACAACGCAGTACATGAAGAATGGCATCTGTTTCGCGAATATTTCCAAGGAATTGATTTCCTAATCCCTCTCCTTTACTAGCACCTTTTACAAGACCCGCTATATCTACAATTTCTACCGTTGCAGGAATCACTTTTTCTGGACCTACCAACTCCTCAAGTTTAGACAAACGTGGGTCTGGCACATTAACCACACCAATGTTTGGTTCAATAGTACAGAATGGGAAATTAGCACTTTGTGCTTTGGCGTTTGATAAACAATTAAAAAGGGTCGATTTTCCGACGTTTGGCAATCCAACAATACCTGCTTTCATGTGTATGAATATATTATTTTAAAAAGTCATTTTCTTGAGTGATACTAATTTCAGCATGGGCGTTTCATGTCTAAAAATTTGACTGCAAATGTAATTATTTAATTCAACAATTAAATTGCGCTCAGGAAGACATTTTATATAAAATAATTCTAATTATTCAGGATGCATAAAGCGTTGTTTTCCCAACAACACTTCTTCACTTTCTACATTATTTTCATCAGGAACACAACAGTCCACAGGACATACAGCCGCACACTGAGGCTCTTCATGAAAACCAACACACTCGGTGCACTTATCGGGTACAATATAATAAAGTTCGTCGCTTATAGGAGTTTGAGCGGCATCTGCATTCACTTTTTTTCCGTCTGTTAAAACCAAATCCCCTTCAAGACTGGTTCCATCTTTATATCGCCAATCGTCAGCACCTTCATAAATCGCTGTATTAGGGCATTCGGGCTCGCAAGCCCCACAATTGATACATTCGTCAGTTATAATAATCGCCATAGCTGTATTTTGAGTATATATTACTTAAATTTGCATGCAAAAATAACTCCAAAAATGCGGTTAAACAAATAATGGATCACAAAACAAATACAATTAAAGCAATAAGTGAATTAGGGCATTTTTTAAGTCAATTCACTACAAAATCAATAGAAAAAGATGAATCTGTTCTTTTTAATGATTTATTTTTTGATGGATTTAAGCATCAAATAAAGCTATCCGAAGAACACAATGGGTGGTTTTCTGAAAAAAATATTTTATTTGCTCTGGAAAGTTGGGCAAAACTACTGACTACCGAAAAACTAACCAATTGGATTACTAACTACCCGATTGAAACCGTTTCTCAAAAAAAGATTGCCATAATCATGGCAGGGAATATTCCTATGGTTGGGTTTCATGATTTTTTATGTGCGTTGATTTGTAATCATGAAATTATCGTCAAACAATCTTCCAATGACAAACACCTTCTACCCTTTTTAACTCTCTACTTAACTAAAGTAGCTCCAGAACTTAAAGGCAGAGTTTTGTTTTTAGAACAAAAACTGGAAGGGTTTGATGCCGTTATTGCCACAGGAAGTGACAATACTGCACGTTATTTTGAATATTATTTTAAAGACAAACCTTCTATTATTAGAAAAAATAGGAATTCTTTAGCCATCTTAACGGGCGATGAAACGAAAGAAGATCTATTAAAACTTTCCAATGATATTTTTCAATATTATGGATTGGGATGCCGTAGTGTGTCAAAGCTATTTGTGCCGAATGACTATAACTTTGACGCCTTTTTTGAAGCAATGTACCACTGGAATCCTATCATAAATGGCGCTAAATATGCCAACAATTACGATTATAATAAAGCAGTCTATTTAATGAGTGAATTTAAAATGCTTGAAAATGGATTTCTAATGATCAAAGAAGATGAAAGCTACGCATCCCCTATTGCAACACTCTTTTACGAGCATTACGACAGTCTTGAATCCCTATCGGAAAAACTAAACCAGGATAGCTCTAAAATACAATGCATTGTATCAAATCAGTTGTCTGATGAGCACCTTCCTTTCGGAAGCACACAAACCCCAAAATTAGAAGATTATGCGGATGGCGTTGATACTGTTGATTTTTTATTAAAAATATAACATAATATTAGCATTTTCATATATAATTATCTTTTAATAATTCAGACCTTTACAGCTTGAAAAAATTAACATTAATTTGAAACACGATTACTCAATATAATTCAAATGAAAAAACACAATTTTAGCGCTGGACCCTGTGTCCTCCCACAAGAAGTTTTAGAAAAATCGGCACAAGCAGTCTTAAATTTTGATGATGGTCTCTCATTAATCGAAATATCTCACCGCAGTAAAGCATTTATTGATGTGATGGAACATGCGAGTGCATTAGCACTTGAGTTATTAGGTTTAGAGGGTAAAGGCTACAAAGCTTTGTTTCTTCAAGGAGGTGCTAGTTCTCAGTTTTTAGCAGTTGCGCTTAATTTATTAGAAAATCGTGCGGCATATCTTAACACTGGCACTTGGAGTGATAAAGCCATCAAAGAAGCAAAAATTTATGGTGAAATACTCGAAGTAGGATCTTCTAAAGATGCTAATTTTAATTACATTCCAAAAGGGTACAAAATACCTACGGATGTTGATTACTTTCACTGTACCTCTAACAATACGATTTTTGGTACACAACTAAAAGAATTTCCAAACATTGATGTTCCTTTAGTATGTGATATGAGTAGCGATATATTTTCTCGTTCCCTTGACTTTTCGAAGTTTGGTTTGATTTATGCTGGGGCTCAAAAAAATATGGGACCTGCAGGAACCACCCTAGTTGTTGTTAAAGAAGATATCCTTGGAAAAGTAACAAGAAAAATCCCATCAATGATGAATTACAAAGTTCACGTTGATAAAGATAGTATGTTTAACACACCTCCTGTTTTTGCGGTATATACTTCTATGCTCACTCTTGAATGGCTTAAAAGTCTTGGTGGAATTGAAGCTATCGAAAAGGAAAACTTCAAAAAAGCACGATTGATGTATTCTGAGATTGATTTGAATCCTTTGTTTAAAGGTTTTGCAGCCACTGAAGACCGTTCTTCAATGAATGCCACTTTTTCTCTTACTGATGATAATCTAAAAGATACTTTTGATTCTATGTGGAAAGAAGCAGGAATTAATGGATTAAATGGACACAGAAGTGTTGGTGGTTATAGAGCCTCTATGTACAATGCATTGACCTTAGAAAGTGTTGCAACCTTAGTAGAAGTAATGAGTGAATTAGAACGAAAAGCATAAAAAAATGAAAATATTAGCAAACGACGGGATTTCACAAAGTGGAATCGACGATTTAACTGCAGCAGGATTTGAAGTCCTTACAACCACTGTTGCTCAAGAACAATTAGAAACTTTTATCAATTCTGAAAATATTGTAGCACTTCTTGTACGAAGTGCAACTACAGTAAGACAAGATCTTATTGACGCCTGCCCTAACCTAAAAATTATTGGTAGAGGTGGCGTTGGTATGGACAATATTGATGTTGAATATGCACGTGGAAAAGGACTAAGTGTTATTAATACACCAGCAGCCTCTTCAGAATCAGTTGCCGAATTGGTATTTGCACATTTATTTTCAGGGGTGCGTTTCTTATACGACTCAAACAGAGCGATGCCATTGGATGGAGATTCAAAATTCAAAGCCCTTAAAAAGGCGTATGCCAAAGGCACCGAATTACGTGGCAAAACTTTAGGAGTAATTGGATTTGGAAGAATTGGTCAGGCCACAGCAAAAATGGCTTTAGGTCTTGGTATGAAAGTAATTGCTTTTGACCCGTTCTTAGAAAAAACAACCCTTTCTTTATCGTTTTTTGATGGTCAAACAATTGATTTTGAAATCAAAACTGCATCTAAAGAAACGGTTTTGAAAGAATCTGATTTTATCACTTTACATGTCCCTGCACAGAAAGAATTTGTGATTGGCGAAGCTGAATTGGAACTCATGAAAGACGGTGCTGGGCTGGTTAATGCTGCCCGTGGCGGAGTCGTTGATGAAGTTGCTTTAGTTAAAGCTTTAGATGCCAATAAATTAGCATTTGCCGGATTGGATACTTTTGAAAACGAACCAACTCCAGCAGTTAAATTGCTAATGAACCCTAAGATTTCTTTGACGCCACACATTGGTGCTGCAACCAATCAGGCACAAGATCGTATAGGTTCTGAATTAGCCTCTCAAATTATTTCCATTTTGAAGTAAATAATTAAATTATATATATTTTACTAAAAACCTTAGCATCTGCGTTAAGGTTTTTAGTTATAGTATATTTGATTTTAAAATTTGAAGCATGAAAAAATTTAAAGAAGCATGGGAAATCAATCAAAATTGGCAGCTCATATTTCCATTTATTGGACTCTGTTCCTTAGGTTATAGTGCTTTCAAACTCACTTCACTGCTTCCATTTTCTGAACTTTACACCACTATCCCTATTTCTATAGGGGTGTTTTATATGTTACTAAAACTAGTACTATTTTCCATCTCAAAATTAGAATCTAAATGGATTGTTGACATGCGATGGGAACTTATTCGAATCTTTATTGTGTTTGCTATTACAGGATCTTCTTCTGTGATTGTTGGGCGTCCAATTATTCAATGGATGGGGATTACTCAAGGTAATTTACATCCTGTATTGTATTGGATCTTATTCATCATAATTAGCTTGTTTTTTTATCAAGTTTTATTAGTGTTTATCGGGTGGATTTTTGGTCAATTTCAGTTTTTTTGGACTTTTGAAAAGAAAATGATTCGCCGCTTTGGATTGGGACGGTTTTTAAAGGATTAATTTCTATTTTCAGAAGGCATCTTAACAAAATAATAGGTGTAAATCCACATTATAGTAAATGTAGGAATCACATCTGATAAGGTTATTTTAAAATAGCTTTAAAATGAGTCCTAAGTTTTTTAATTTTCGGATCGATTAAATAAGTACAATACGGCTGTTCACGGTTAAGATCGTAGTAATTATCATGATCCTCCTCTGCATCATAAAACGCTTCCAAAGCAGTCAGTTCTGTGACAATCGGGTCTTCAAAAATAGTTGAAGCATCCAAAGCTCTCATATACTGCTTCGCTGTTTCAAACTGCTCCTCATCTGTATAAAATATAGCAGAACGGTAGTGTGTTCCAACATCATTTGCTTGACGGTTAAGCGTGGTAGGGTCATGCGTTGCAAAAAATACTTCTAATAAATCGGCATAAGAAATTAAGGATTCATCATAATCCAACCGAATCCCTTCTGCATGCCCAGTGCGTCCTTGACAGACTTCCCGATAGGCTGGGTTTTTAATAAAACCACCTGTGAATCCTGACTTTACATTATGAACGCCCTTAAGACGTATAAATACGGCTTCAGTACACCAAAAACACCCTCCCGCAAAAACAGCTCGCTTCATATCAAATTAATTAGAATTCAAAGTTAGTAAACAATTAATTAAAATTCGCTTGAAATATTGCACATAAAAACTATAAAACTTAATTTCACAGTATGATTAATGCAAAGCATATACATAAATATTACGATAAACTTCATGTTCTTAAAGGAGTGAATTTGAAAATTGAAAAAGGTGAAATCGTTTCAATTGTAGGCGCCTCTGGAGCTGGTAAAACAACTTTATTACAGATTTTAGGAACCTTGGATTTTTTTACTAAAAACCAAGAGAGTCAACTTCTCATTAATGGAGTTGATGTGCTATCGCTTTCAGAGACTGCTTTGGCTAAGTTTAGAAACGAACAGTTGGGATTTATTTTTCAATTTCATCAGTTACTTCCGGAGTTTACTGCGATTGAAAACATCTGTATTCCTGCTTTTATTAAAGGAACTTCACAAAAGGAAGCCGAAGCAAAGGCGCTTGAATTACTCAAGTTTTTAGGCTTAGAAGATCGGAAAAATCACAAACCAAATGAGCTTTCTGGAGGCGAACAACAACGCGTCGCAGTGGCGCGCGCTTTAATCAACAATCCTTCAGTTATTTTTGCTGATGAACCGTCAGGAAATTTAGACAGTGAATCTGCTGAACAATTACATCAATTGTTTTTTAAATTAAGAGATCAGTTCGGACAAACCTTTGTCATTGTTACACACAACCACGAATTAGCCGATATGGCAGATCGGAAAATCACTATGAGTGATGGGCTTGTAAAAACAATCTAGCGTGTCAAAACTAAATTTTTCTGAGCTCAAAGATTTTTTGGACGCTAAAGTCGTTCAGTACAATACACCTGATTTTATTGGATCAGACCCGCTTCAAATTCCACATCGCTATTCATTAAAAGAGGATATTGAAATTTCAGGATTTCTCACAGCGACCATTGCTTGGGGGAATCGTAAAAGCATTATCAACAATGCCAAACGCTTGATGCGTATGATGGATGATACTCCCTATCAGTTTGTGATGCAGCATCAACCCAAAGATTTAGAACCTTTAAACTCTTTTGTACATCGCACCTTTAATGGACTTGATTGCATTCAGTTTATAGAAAGTTTAAAACATATTTATACAAATCACAACGGATTGGAGGGTGTTTTTAACACCCATGCAGAAGCTACAAGTTTGCAAACTGCTATTCACCATTTAAAACAATGTTTTTTTGAGATTGATCATCTCCCACGCACTCAAAAACACATTAGCGACCCTTTAAAAAAATCGGCTGCAAAACGAATTAATATGTTTCTCAGATGGATGGTTCGCCCAAATGACACTAAGGTTGATTTCGGATTATGGACACAGTTATCCCCTTCTCAATTGTCCTGTCCCTTGGATGTGCATTCTGGAAATGTAGCCCGTAAACTAGGACTGCTTAAACGTTCACAAAATGATGCGAAAGCACTGGCAGAATTGGATACATCTTTAAGAAGATTAGATCCTAATGACCCTGTTAAATACGATTTTGCGTTGTTTGGATTGGGTGTGTTTGAGAAATTTTAAAAGTTAAACACTTTCCCATCCTCCGCAAGTAGCACAGTTTTAAAAACGGTTTCTGCTTCTTCTTTAAACCCTTCTAAACTGCCGTAACGCGTAGAGTAATGCCCTAATATTAATTGTTTCACATTTGCTTTTAGTGCTATTGTAGCAGCTTGTTTGGCTGTTGAATGTTTTGTTTTAGCACATAAATGCTCGTGAGCATCCATAAACGTAGATTCGTGATACAACACATCCACACCTTTAATAATGGGAATGATGTCTTCTTTATACGCCGTATCGCTACAAAAAGCATAACTCTTAGGTTGATGCCCTTCAAAAGTCACCTCTGCATTTGGAATGATCCTACCCTGCTCATTGACCACATCATCTCCTTGTTTGAGTTTTCTAAAATAGGCTTTATCGATGTTAAGAGCTTCGGCTTTGTCGATGTCTAACTTGCGTTCAAATGGTTTTTCTTTAAACAAAAACCCGTTCGTATAAACCCGATGATCTAAAGGAATGGTATGGACAGATACTTTTTCATCTTCATAAATCAGTTCAGGTGATTTTGATGATAATTCATGAAAAATTAATTTAAAATTGGTCCATGAATTTGCTAATTTCATCTGGAGCGTAATCACTTCTTTTAAACCTTTTGGGCCATAAATATGTAAATCCGTTTCACGTGTCAACAATCGAAAGGTAGAAATCAAACCTACTAACCCAAAATAGTGATCGCCATGCAGATGAGAAATAAAAATATGTTTAATCTGATTAAATTTTATTTTATGGCGTCTTAATTCAACTTGTGTCCCTTCTCCACAATCAATTAAAAAAAGATGCCCTCTTGTTTCTAAAACTTGAGAGGTCGTGTGAGCTATTATACGTGGAGTTGCACTGTAGCAACCAAGGATGGAGAGTTTCAAAAGTTATGGTTTTAAAATCCTAAATCGCGTTGCATGAGTTCCATCTCAATATAATCATGTGCTTCCTGAAGAGTTGGAACTATGGTCAAATGATCTTCAAAATCATCTTGATTTAAGTGTGTACTCACCACAATAAAAGAATAATTTAATTGGCGGTGCATTTCTGATAACGACACTAAGGCATCCATAGACGCTATCGGTGTGTCTTTAAGCTGTAAAATAAGATCGTTTTTCTTATAACGTTCGTGGAGAACTGAAAGTTTCTTTAAAAACTCGGAACTATTGGTCTTATCTTGCGTAATGACTACAGTTGAATTGTGCTGATTTATGATCATCTTATTGTTTTATTTTTGAAGCTAAAAGATACATCACAGCCATTCGGATGGCAACCCCATTTTCTACTTGGTTTAATATAATTGCTTGTCCTGAATCGGCCACTTCGCTCGTGATTTCAACACCTCTATTAATGGGGCCAGGATGCATAATGGTAATTTCTTTATCTAAAGATTCTAACACTGCTTTTGTGACGCCGTATTGTTGGGTATATTCTCTAGTAGAAGGAAAATAACTAATTTCCATTCGCTCATTTTGAACGCGTAACATATTTGCTATATCACACCAGTTAAGCGCTTTTAGTAAGTTGGTTTCTACCTTAACTCCAAGTTTATTTATATGCTTTGGCATGAGTGTTTTCGGTCCACAAACCATGACTTCAGCTCCTTGCAATTGTAACGCAAAGATGTTTGATAAGGCGACTCTACTGTGTAATATATCGCCTACGATGACTACTTTTTTTCCTTTTACTTCGCCATATTTTTCACGAATTGAATAGGTATCTAAAAGGGCTTGTGTAGGGTGTTCGTGGGCGCCGTCTCCCGCATTGATGATTTGAGCATCAATATGTTTCGATAAAAATGACGCTGCACCCGGATTTGGGTGACGCATGACAACCATGTCAACCTTCATAGAAAGAATGTTGTTGACAGTATCTACCAAAGTTTCCCCTTTACTCACAGAGGACTGTCCAGATGAAAAGTTAATTACATCTGCAGAGAGTCGTTTTTGAGCCAGTTCAAAAGAAAGTTTTGTACGGGTTGAATTTTCAAAAAACAAATTAGCAATTGTAATATCTCTAAGAGAGGGTACTTTTTTTATGGGACGATTGATCACTTTCTTAAAATGATCGGCAGTTTCAAAAATAAGGTCAATATCGGAGTTCTTCAGATATTTTATTCCTAATAAATGATCTACACTTAGTTCGCTCATAGTTTAATTTTTTATCAAATAAACGGCATCTTCCCCGCTACTTTCTTTCCAATTTACCAATACTTTTTCATCATTAATAGCATCTACTTGTCGGCCTCTATAATCGGGCTGAATTGGTAAATGCCTGCTAAAACGTCTGTCTATAAGGGTTAGTAATTCAATCTCACTCGGCCTCCCAAAAGACTGAATTGCGGTTAGAGCAGCACGAATACTACGCCCTGTATATAACACATCATCAATAAAAACAACGCGTTTATTTTCAATCAAAAAATCAATTTCAGTGGAGTTTGCTTCGAGAACTTTATCAGAACGCCTGAAATCATCTCTATAAAAAGTGATGTCTAACAATCCTAAGTGTACTTCAGAAAGGTTGTAATTTTCGATTAGAAGTGCCTTAATACGTTGTGCTAAAAAGATGCCTCTAGGTTGTAAACCAATTAAAACAGTGTTGGAAAAATCGGTATGTTTTTCAATGAGTTGACAAGCCAATCGATGTAGAATGATGTTTACTTCTTTAGTGTTAAGTAAAACTTTTGGACTCATAGTTGTTCAACGTATTCGAGGCACAAAGGTAATTAAAAAATTGAAACTACTCCGCTGCTTGTACATTTAATGACCATAAGCCTTAATAGCATGCAATTTTATTTAAGAAAAGGGATGCTATATGGATAAAAAGGTACTTCTTTATTGCTGGCTTTAATCGCATTTTTAATAGGATAAACAATCGATAGAATTAAAATCACAATTAAACCTAGAATTCCAACTCCTATAAAAACCAAGGGGATACATATAAAACTGTAAATCAATAAGCTAAACTGAAAATTAAGAATCTGTTTTCCATGTGCATCTAAGTCTATAATTTTTTCTTTTTGGGTAAACCAAAGGATTAGAGGGATTAAAATACTACCAAAAGCAATCACAAATGTTGCTAATTGAGAAAGGTGCATAAGCACAATAGTTTGATTGTCTTGTTTCATTATATGGGTTTATTGGTTTGACGCTAAACAACTAAAATTGTTACAATTTAAGCAGTCAACTCTTTAAATATGATGACTACTGCCATAACAATCATAAAGCGTGCAAAATTAGTTTTTAAGGTAGATTCACGAACATAATTGGAAATATAAGTACCTACAAAAATTCCTAAAATAGACAGAGTAGTAAATAAAATTAGAAAATCCCACTCTATTTTTAAGAAGGATAAATCAGAACTAAACCCAATAAGTGAATTAAATGTGATAATAATTAGAGAAGTTGCAACGGCTTGTTTGATGGTTATTCTTGCAAACACAACCAATGCAGGTACAATGATAAACCCACCTCCAGCTCCTATTAACCCCGTCAAAACTCCAACAGCTAAACCGATAACTATTAATAGCCCATAATTTTTTTGGGAGGTTGTTTTTGTGATGGATTCTGTAATCGGTTTCTTCATCATAAGAACCGATGATAAAATTATGACAAAACTAAAAAACAACATAAGAACCATCTTTTTAGTGATGTCAAAATTCTCAAAAGAAAAAAGGATGTCTGGAATGTTTGGAATTAAAAAACGTCGTGTCATATAGACAGATACCAGTGCAGGTAAGGTAAATACTAAAGCAGTTTTATAGGCAATTAATTTCTTATTGATATTGATAAGGGTTCCAACAGCTGCTGAAGTTCCAACGACAAACATGGAATAACTTGTGGCAATAACAGGATTTAATTTGAATAAATAGACAAATATTGGAACTGCTAAAATAGAGCCACCCCCTCCAAAAAGACCAATAATAACTCCCGTTAAAAAGGCTCCAAAAAAACCAAGAATATCTAAATAATTCATTGGCGCTAATTTAGTGCATTATAAAGAATTTCAATAGGATGTAGTGCAGTTTTATTTACTCCATCTCTAATTTGGTGTCTGCAACTTGTCCCAGAAGCGGATACAATCACTTCTTTTTTTAATTCCCTCAAAAATGGAAATAAACGATCCTCTCCTATTTGTTGACTTAAATCAAAATGTTCTTTTTCATAACCAAAAGACCCTGCCATTCCGCAACAACCCGAATCTATCGTTTCAACCTTAAAATTTGGTGGCATTTTTAAAATCGTTTCTGCATATGTATTGGATGACAATGCTTTTTGATGGCAATGCCCATGGTAATAAACAGTCTCTGATTTTGTTGTGAATTTTGAAATATCAATTTTATGGGCGTTCAATTCCTTGGCTAAGAACTCCTCAATCGTGAACACATTTTCAGCTAAATTTTCTGCAGTCGATCTTAAGTTCGCATCCACAAGATTTGGGTATTCATCTCTAAACCCCAAAATAGCAGAAGGCTCAATCCCTATCAACGGTTTGTCATTAGAAATCAAAGCACTAAAAATGCTTACATTATTTGTAGCAATGGTTTTTGCCTCTTCTAAAAATCCTTTTGAAATATAGGCGCGTGCACTTTCAGAATGGGCTGGCATAAATACCTTATATCCTAACTTATTTAATAATAAGATTGTTTTTTTACCGAGTTCCACATCAAAATGATTGGTGTATTCATCACAAAACAAATAAATGCTTTTGGAATGACTTTTCTGTTGAATACTCGAAAACCACTGTCTTAACGTTTTAGACTTTAAGTTTGGAAGCAACCGTTTTGAATGGACTCCAATAAGGGATTTAAACCAAGATCGAGTTCCAATAAAATTATAAATTCCCGCAAACTTATGGGTGACCGCATTAATTCTGGCATTGTGAGCAATAAGTTTGCTTCGAAGTGAAATGGGATTTGTTTTTTGATATTGGTACAAAAACTCCGCTTTTAAACTAGCCATATCCACATTGGATGGGCATTCAGATTTACAGGCTTTACAAGACACACACAAATCCATAGCTTCTTTAATTTCTGGATGATCGAATGGATTTTCTTTAGTATTTTGAGTTAAAAACTCACGTAATACATTAGCACGACCCCGCGTAGAATCTATTTCATCCAAAGTCGCTCTATAACTGGGGCACATAGTACCTCCAGCAAAACTTAATTTTCGACAATCTCCAGAACCATTACATTTTTCAACGGTATTTAAAATACCCCCTGTAGATTCAAAATTATAGAGAGTTTCAAGCTTCGAAATAGGCTGGTCTGCTTCGTAGCGTAAGGCCTTATCCATAGGCACCGCATCTACAATCTTACCTGGATTAAAAAGAGATGAAGAATCCCAAGTCGATTTAATTCGTTTTAAGAGTTGATAATTATCTTCTCCCAAAACCAACGGAATAAATTCCGATCGAACTCGGCCATCTCCATGTTCGCCACTAAGCGCTCCTTGATACGATTTTACCAATTTAGCAGAGGCTTCACTTATGGATCGAAACAAAGTGACATCAGAAGATGATTTTAGATTTAAAATCGGTCTTAGATGCAATTCCCCTGCCCCAGCATGTGCGTAATACACTGCTTTTTGATGATAGGATTTCATAAGTGACGTAAATGCTTCAATATAAAGAGGTAAGTCTGCCAAATCAACGGCGGTGTCTTCAATACAGGCAACGGCTTTTGCAGCTCCTGGAATATTTGCCAACAGTCCTAAACCTGCCTTTCTTAAGTCCCAAACTTTATTGCAATCATCGCCTTCCACTAGAGTGTATGCATAACCCAATTGAGACGCTTTAAGTTGTGTTTCTAACATTTTAGCCTGTTGTCTGGCTTCTTCTATAGTAGCTCCTCTAAACTCAACCATAAGGATCGCCTCTGGATCGCCTTCCACAAAAAATCGATTTTTTTGTTGCGTGATATTATCTTTGGTACAATCTAAAATTGTTTTATCCATTAATTCACATGCAGATGGCGCCAGTTTCATGGCGACTAATGTGGCTTGAAGACTTTCAGTTATGGAATTGAAATGCGCGTTTAAAACTATCTGAAACGGTTTTGGTAAAGGCACAATTTGGAGTTTTAGTTCCGTAGTGAATGCCAAAGTACCTTCTGATCCACAGAGTAATTTTGAGAAATTAAACATTTCTTGAGTATCCTCAAAAACATTTGAATGCATCAATGTATCGACAGCATAACCTGTATTCCGTCGGCTAATGGATGCTTTTGGATACCCTTCTATAATTTGTTCTCGAATAATCGGATTAGCAAGCTCCGCATAAATCTGTTTATATAAGTTAGATTCTAAGGAAGTTCCTTTTGTTTTTGAATTGAATTCATCTCTGGTTAGGGTCGTAAATTCAACCGCACTTCCATCACTTAAAATGGCTTTAATTGCAAGGGTATGATCACGTGTCGATCCATATTCAATAGAGGTTGAACCGCAAGAGTTATTTCCGACCATTCCTCCCATCGTACAGCGGTTGGCTGTTGATGTATTGGGACCAAAAAAGAACCCGTAGGGTTTTAGAAATGTATTCAAATGATCGCGAACTACACCAGGTTGTACACGAACCCATTGCTCTTGTGTGTTAATTTCCAAAATCGCGTTCATATATTTAGAGACATCTACCACAATTCCATCGCCCACACATTGACCTGCTAAAGACGTTCCTGCAGCACGAGGAATAATGGACAATGCATTTGATTGTGCAAATTCAATCAGGCATTTAATATCTGCTGTGGTTTTAGGAAGTGCCACTGCATAAGGCAGTTCTCTGTAAACAGAGGCATCCGTAGCGTACAAGGATTTTACAAGAGTACTGTCGTAAAGTTCTCCAGAAAGTTGCTGTTTTAAAGATGTGAGTTGTGTTTGCAATAAAAAAAAATATTGAAAGTTTAAAGGTATGAAAATAGAATTTTATATTTTATACATCTAGGAAAAGTTTCCAATCAAATCAATATCTTTACAATCGAAGAAATGCCAATACGTTTTATGAATCGGAGTTTGATGCTGTTACTATTATTAATTGGGATGCACTATGCGGGGTATGCCCAGTTGGATTCTAATCAAGAAACATTTCGAATGAAAGCACTCGCTTTAGAACGAAATGCGTTGTCTGATCAATTTCCATTGACCCTCTCTCCTATTAAAGGGTTAACAGATAAAGGATTTGAGATCACTATGGGCATCAAGCCGATTGATGGATTTGCAAAGAAAAAATATGGCATTACTAAAACGCGCGATGTGGTAGATCCTACATGGGAAATTAAACAACAGTTTAATGAAAATCAGAAAAACACATCTAAGTATGATCGTGATTATTATTTAGGCGATATTAAAACCAAATCTAAATACATTCGTATTTTATGTAGAGATCATGAGTATGAAGACGGAGATCGCATTAAATTAATGCTTAATAAAGCAATTATTCACCCGAATATTACGCTCAGAAACTCAGCCTATATTATTGATATCGAGTTGAAAGAGGGTTTAAATACCATTCAGTTTATAGCCCTTAACGAGGGAAGTTCCAGTCCCAATACCGCTCAATTAAAGGTTTATAATGAAAGTGACAACCTAATCGGTTCTGGAGAATGGTTGTTAACCACAGGTCATAAAGCCAGTTTGATTGTGTTAAGAGAGCGTTTTTGAGTTTATACCAAATGATCTAAATTCACCTCATTAGTGGATTTGCTTTCAGACAGTGCTACATAACTTTGTACGTTGCTTAAATCTGTTATAAGTGCGAGTTTTGTTAAAATAAATTGTTCGTAGTCTTCGATATCCACCAACACCAATTTTAATAAATAATCAAAATTACCCGACACTCGGTGACACTCAACCACTTCAGGAAATCCATTGATGGTTTTTACAAATTTTTCTAAATAACTCCGTGTGTGGTTTTTAAGGGCAATTCCAGCAAAAACAGTCAATTTTAGACCCAATTTTTTAGAATTCAAAATTGCAGCATATTTACTGATATAACCTTTCTTTTCCAGTTTTTTAATGCGATCGAATACAGGTGTGGTGGTCATCCCTAAAAGGTCAGCAATGTTTTTTATGGTGCGGTTACTATTTTGCTGTAACAGTCTTAATATTTCAATATCGGTTTTGTTGAGTTTATCAAGCATCTAGAAAAAATTTATCGTAATGATTTTAAAATTATCCTTTAAAAGAATAAAATACTTTATTAATTCAAAAATACATATAAATATTCTTATTTAGAAACTGTTTTACTGTTAAAAGAACAATTAAATCATATTATATTTAGATTTGTTCTTAACAGTATTATAGCTAACTATTAAATTACATAATATGCCAAGATATCATACGCTAGGAAAAATCCCCCAAAAGAGACACACGGTTTTTAAAGACGCAAACAACAACTTCTATTACGAAGAATTGTTTGGCACCATTGGATTTGATGGGATGTCAACATTGATGTATCATACACAACGTCCGACTCAAGTCAAGGAAATTTTAAAATCTTATGATGTGGCTCCAAAAATTGCAGTATCTAAAAACATGAAATCCTTGAAACTAGAAGGCTTCAATGTGGCTCCTACAAATGATTATTTAGAAAGTAGGACTTGTGTTTTAATGAATAACGATTGTCAGATTAGTTTGGCGGCTCCCAAAGAATCATTGACGACTTATTTTTATAAAAACACCGATTCCGATGAAGTCCTATTTGTCCATGAAGGTTCAGGGAAGCTGAGAACAAATCTAGGGAATATCGAATTCAAATATGGAGATTATCTTGTGATTCCTAGGGGGATCATCTATCAAATTGAATTTAAGGATGCAAACAATCGTTTATTCATCGTAGAGTCAAAAAGTCCTGTTTACACCCCAAAACGCTACCGAAACTGGTTTGGTCAGCATGTAGAAGGAGCACCCTATTGCGAACGCGATCTCCATCCACCTACCGAACTTGAAACATTTAATGAAACAGGTGATTTTATAATCAAAGTAAAAAAACAAGATACTATACACGAATATGTGTATGCTTCACATCCATTTAGTGTGGTTGGATGGGACGGGTATAACTTCCCTTATAAATTTTCTATTCACGATTTTGAACCCATTACAGGGATGATTCATCAACCCCCACCAATTCATCAAACATTTGAAACAAACAACTTTGTCATCTGTTCGTTTGTACCTCGGTTGTATGATTACCACCCAAATTCAGTACCAGCACCCTACAACCATTCTAACATTGATTCTGATGAAGTTCTTTATTATGTCGATGGCGACTTTATGAGTAGAAATGATATTAATAAGGGCAGTATTTCCTTACACCCTGCTGGAATTCCACACGGACCACACCCAGGAACAATGGAAAAAAGCATCGGTAAAAAAGAAACCTTTGAACTCGCCGTGATGGTGGATACCTTTAGTCCATTAATGGTAACAGAAAACGCCATAAAATTACAAGTGGACGATTATTATAAATCTTGGATTAATAAATAAAACTTAAAACTGTTATGAGTAATATAGTTAACGTAGAATACGGATTGGAAAAAATATTTGATGAAGCTCAAGATTTTCTTCCGTTATTAGGTACTGATTATATCGAATTTATTGTAGGGAATGCAAAACAAGCTGCCCATTTTTACAAAACTGCTTTTGGATTTCAATCGCATGCCTATAAAGGATTAGAAACCGGGTGCACCGAATACGCATCCTATGTTATAAAACAAGATAAAATAAAATTGGTATTAACCACCCCACTTCACAAAGATTCATGGATGAATGACCATTTATCTATGCATGGTGATGGTGTAAAAGTGGTGGCTTTGTGGGTTGATGATGCTAAAAAATCGTGGGAAGAAACAACTAAAAGAGGTGCAAAATCTTATATGGAGCCAAGGATTGAAAAAGACCAATATGGTGAAGTTGTTAGAGCTGGGATTTACACCTATGGTGAAACCGTTCACATTTTTGTAGAACGAAAAAACTATACAGGGGTGTTTTTACCAGGTTACGAAGCATGGGAGTCAGCATACAACCCGGAACCAATGGGTCTTAAATTTGTAGATCATATGGTCGGTAATGTGGGTTGGAATGAAATGGATGTCTGGGTTAAATATTACGAAGATGTTATGGGCTTTGTAAATTTCTTGTCTTTTGATGACAAGCAAATTACAACAGAATACTCTGCATTAATGAGTAAAGTTATGAGCAACGGAAATGGAAGAATTAAATTTCCAATTAACGAACCTGCAGAAGGAAAAAAGAAGTCTCAAATTGAGGAATATATCGACTTTTACAATGGACCAGGAGTTCAGCATATTGCTGTTGCAACAAACAATATAATTGATACTGTTGCAAAAATGAGAGCTAAAGGCGTTGAGTTTTTAAGTACACCCCCAGACGAATATTACAAATCTGTTCCAAAAAGACTTTCTGACCACAACCATGAATTGGCAGAAGATATTGAAAAATTAAAATCGCTTGGAATTATGATTGACGCAGATGAAGAAGGCTATTTATTACAAATATTCACCAAACCTGTAGAAGACAGACCCACCCTATTTTTTGAAATTATCCAAAGAATGGGAGCTAGAGGGTTTGGTGCAGGAAATTTCAAAGCACTGTTTGAAGCTATCGAAAGAGAACAAAAAAACAGAGGAACCCTATAATCGGATGTTTAAATACAAGCTTTTAAGAATATACAATGCAGTTTAACAGCGTTACAAAAAAGTTACCCACTCACCTTCATAAGTTTATAGTACAACAACCTTATGATGATTATACCGCCCAAAATCAAGCGGTATGGCGGTATGTGATGCGATTAAATATCAATGCCTTAAAACAAATAGCACATAAAAGCTACATAAAAGGTCTAAAAAAAACAGGGATTGACCAAGAAATGATTCCTAGAATGGAAGGCATGAATCGTATTCTAAAGGAAATTGGATGGGCAGCAGTTGCAGTTGATGGATTTATTCCACCGAATGCCTTTATGGAATTTCAAGCCTATAATGTGCTTGTCATTTCATCGGAAATTAGAACTATTGACCACATAAATTATACACCCGCTCCCGACATTATTCACGAAGCAGCAGGACATGCACCCATTATTGCAAATCCAGAATACTCGGAATACCTAAGACGGTTAGGAGAAATTGGATCTAAAGCCATTTCATCACCCAAAGACGATGAAATGTACGAGGCCATTCGGCTTTTATCTATTTTAAAAGAAAATCCAAATTCTACAAAAACAGAAATTTTAGAAGCTACCAAAGCTGTAAATACGCTTCAAGAAAATATGGGTGAACTTTCTGAAATGGCTAAAATTAGAAACCTCCATTGGTGGACCGTTGAATATGGACTTATTGGAACACTCGAAAATCCAAAACTATATGGTGCAGGGCTGTTATCTTCCATTGAAGAAAGTCAGTTATGTTTAAAAAATGAGGTTAAAAAAATACCGTATTCTATTGAAGCGGCGGATGTCAATTTTGATATCACTAACACACAACCCCAATTATTTGTAATTCCTAACTTTGCAAGTCTTAGCTTTGTTTTAGAAAAATTCGCAAATACAATGGCAATACGAACAGGTGGTTTAGAGGGATTAAAAAAACTCATTGTTTCTAAAAAACTAGGAACAATCGAATTGAGTACAGGAATTCAAGTTTCAGGAATATTTAACAATGTTCTAGATGCCAATAATAGACCTATTTACTTTCAAACCAATAGCCCAACCGCCCTTTCTGTCAAAGGAACCGAATTGATAGGACACGGCACCGAACACCACCCTAGTGGTTTTGGAAGTCCCATTGGAAAATTAGAAGGAATTAATATTGCTATCGAAGATATGTCACCCAAAGACCTAGAAGTCTATGGTATTATCGAAGGAAAAAATACCTGCCTTATTTTTGAGGGAGGTGTAAAAGTTGAAGGAACGATTGTGACAGGTAAAAGAGATTTACAGGGAAAAATTATTTTAATAACCTTTAAAAACTGTAGAGTAACCCATTTTGAAACCCTCTTATTTGATTCGAGTTGGGGCGTTTATGACATGGCAATCGGAAACCATATTTGCTCCGCATTTGCGGGAGCTGCAGATTCAAATTCGTTTGAAGACATCTATACTATATCGGATACTAAAACTGCTAAAATCATTTATTCTGCCGAAGAACAACAATTGCATCAGTTGTATGAAACCGTTAAAAATTATCGAACGAATTGTGATTCTAATATTGATTCCTTAATGAGAATATTCAAGGAAGTTAAATCAAATTACCCTTTTGAATGGTTACTTTTATTGGAATTATACGAGTTGGTTTATGATAAAGATTTATCTTTAAAAAATGAGATTCATGAGGAGCTACTCAAATTAAAACAAAACAAACAATTCACAAAGCTCATTACAGATGGCTTAGATTTAATTATAAAAAAATAAGATATGAACTCTTGGATTAAAATTAATGAAAATTCTGATTTTAGCATCTATAACTTACCTTTTGGTATTTTTTCTGAATCCGATCATATCAAAAGAATCGGAGTTGCTATTGGAGACCGTATATTAGATGTTTATGCCGCTTATGAATTGGGCGTGTTTGAAGATTTAAACTTTGACATTAAGGTTTTAGAATCGGACTCCTTAAATGAGTTTATCGCCTTAGGAAAATCAACCACCGTAAAAGTAAGAGAACGTATTCAAAGTGAACTTTGCAATGAAAATTCAGTATTAAAATCACATCCCTCCATATTTATAAAACAAAGCTCAGTACAGATGCATTTACCAGTAAAAGTGGGTGATTATACCGATTTTTATTCAAGCATAGAACACGCTACCAATATTGGAACCATGTTTAGGGATCCTGACAATGCGTTACTCCCTAATTGGAAACATTTACCTGTTGGGTATCATGGACGTGCGTCCTCGATTATCGTCAGTGGTGAAAATGTACACAGACCAAAAGGACAAGTTGTTTTAGCTCCAAATACTGCCCCTGTTTTTCAAGCGTCTGTTCGGGTCGATTTTGAATTGGAAATGGGGTTTGTCATTGGGAAATCAACTCAACTTGGGGAGACTGTTTCGACCGCAGCTGCTGACGAATATATTTTCGGAAAAGTATTATTTAACGATTGGTCGGCACGAGACATTCAAAAATGGGAATACGTACCTTTAGGTCCCTTTTTAGCGAAAAGCTTCGCCTCTTCTATGTCCCCATGGGTGGTCACTTTAGAAGCCTTAGAACCCTTTAAGATAGACGGGCCAAAACAAGACCCTTCTGTTCTACCCTATTTAAATTTTGAAGGCTCAAAAAATTACGATATCAAATTAGAAGTTTCCATTCAACCTGAAAACTGTAAAGAAACCGTGGTAAGTCACTCCAATTTCAAATATATGTATTGGAACATGAACCAACAATTGGCTCATCATACTGTTAATGGTTGTAATTTGAATGTAGGGGATTTGATGGCATCTGGAACCATCAGTGGAAAAAGTCCTGATTCTTATGGTTCTATGCTCGAATTGTCATGGGCAGGCTCAAAACCTGTTGAACTAAAAGAAGGTGGTTCCCGAAAATTCATTCAAGATAATGATACCGTTATCATGAGAGGGTATTGTCAAAAAGGTCCAATCCGAGTGGGGTTTGGAGAAGTTAAATCAACACTTTTAAAAACAATTTAAAAAAATTAGCATGTCAACTGTAAAATCATTTGATCCCGAATTATTAGAAACTAGAGACGTTCATAGACTGCTCTCCGCTTCTATTGCTCCAAGACCCATCGCATTTGCAAGTACTATAGATGCCAAGGGAAATGTCAATTTAAGTCCGTTTAGTTTTTTTAATGTCTTTAGCTCCAACCCCCCTATATTAATTTTCTCTCCAGCAAGACGCGTTCGTGACAACACTACCAAACATACCCTTCAAAATGCAGTGGAAACAAAACAGGTCGTGATTAATACTGTCGATTTTTCGATTGTAGAACAAATGTCAGAAACTAGTAAAGAATATGACAAAGGCGTGAATGAATTTATTGAAACAGGACTAACTGAAGTTCCTTCAGTTAAAGTCAAACCTCCAAGAGTTTTAGAATCCCCCGTTTCCTTTGAATGTGTGGTTGAAAACATTGTTTCTCTAGGAGAACATGGAGGTGCCGGTCAATTGGTCATCGCCAAAGTAGTACACATCCATGTGAAATCGGAGTTCTTAGATGAAAACAACCAAATTGATTCCGAAAAATTAGATCTTGTCGCACGCTTAGGAGGCGATTGGTACACCCGTGTGACAAAAGATAGCATGTTTAAACTTGAAAAACCTGAAGGGTGATTTCGTGTTTATTGTGTCTAATTACTTTCCAATACAAAAGTTTGCAAAGATATTCCCTAACAGGTCGTCTGAAGTAATTTCGCCGGTAATCTCACCAAAATGATACAATGCCTGACGGATGTCTATTGCTAATAAATCTCCAGAAAGGTTAGCATCCATCCCCTGCTGTACTTTTTGAACTTCAGCCAGTGCTTTTAAAAGAGAATCGTAATGTCTGGAGTTTGTAATGATGGTATCATTATTTCTCAAAGCACCTGTATTTACAAATTCTAACAACTTCGCTTTTAAAGTATCGATACCCAACCCGCTTTTAGCAGAAGTAAAAAGCGTATGAGGATATACAAAAGAGGTTTCAATATATTCCTGATCCGCTTCATCCATTTTATTAGCTACAACGATCAGTTGTTTATCTGGGTACTGTTCTTGAATTTTTCGAATCTCTGAATTAAAAATCTGAATAGTTTCTGTTGTGACCTTAGTAGAATCTAGTAAATATAATACCACTTGGGATTGGGTGATTTTTTCAAATGTTTTTTTGATACCGATACTTTCAATGGTATCCTCGGTGGTTCGAATGCCCGCTGTATCTATAAATCGAAACTTAATCCCTTCAATAGTAATTTCATCTTCGATAGCATCACGAGTTGTTCCCGCAATATCGCTCACAATGGCTTTATCTTCGTTTAAAAGTGCATTTAAAAGCGTAGATTTCCCCACATTAGGCGCACCGATTATAGAAATTGGAATTCCATTTTTAATCACATTTCCTGTTGAAAATGAATCAATCAAATGTTTTAAAACCTTAATAATGCGTTCTAATAACTCCTCAAATTGTTTCCGATTGGCAAATTCTACGTCCTCCTCCGAAAAATCGAGTTCTAATTCAATCAAAGAAGCAAAATTCAATAACTCATCACGTAAGACTTTGATTTCATTACTGAACCCTCCTCGCATCTGTTGCATTGCAATTTGGTGGGAGGCTTTATTATCACTGGCAATTAAATCTGCGACTGCTTCTGCTTGACTTAAATCGAGCTTAGCATTTAGGAAAGCACGAAGCGTGAACTCCCCTGGGTTTGCAATACGCGCACCATTGCGTACAAATAATTGTATAATTTCTTGTTGTATATAAGAACTTCCATGGCATGAAATTTCAACGACATCCTCCCCAGTATAGGACTTAGGGTTTTTAAAAACAGACACTAAAACTTCATCTAAAACTCGTGAATCTTCGACGACATGCCCTAAATGAATGGTGTGGGTTTTTTGAGAAACTAGCTTTTTGGTGGAAATGGATTTAAAAGAGGCATCCACCATTGCAATCGCTTTGGAGCCTGAAAGTCTTATAACAGCAATCGCACCGGCACCTGATGGGGTGGCTAAAGCAATAATAGTGTCGTTTTGATACAAAGGATTAATTTTTTACAAAAGTATTAATATTACTTCAAACGAAAGAAGTAATATTTTTAATTTATTTTTGTACAAATTTTAAATTCCTACATAGTATGAAAACTCAAATCATTTTTATAATTAGTATCGCATTGTTATTTAGTTGTAAACCTTCAACAACTAATTATGGTGACAATTATGAAGTAATCGTCAAAGCAGATGGCGTTTATGATGGATTAAGAGCTTATTTGATGAAAACTGAGAATGGCAGAAACAGAATAGCCACCGATACAGCCGTAGTTTTTAATGGTGCCTTTGTTTTTAAAGGAGAAATAAAAGGAACTGAAATGCGTGCCTTAACAATTGATGGGGTGAGAGGACAAACCTCTGTATTTTTAGAACCTGGGATTATTCATGTAGAACTCTACAAAGACAGTATTCATAAATCTAAAGTAGAAGGGACGTACAACAATGCTGTTTTTAATGACTATAAAAATCAGTATCAAGAAAAGATCGAAGCGATCGATGCTGTGAGATCTCAATTTTTAAATTCTAATAAAGATACTGAAGGCTTAAAAGCGCTACAAAAAAAAGGAGATTCTTTGAGAGCACAATTGAAAAACTTTGGATACGAATTTATCAAAACAAACAACGATTCTGATTTTTCATTGTTTGTACTAGAGGGATTAACAAGTCAAAAAGGATTTGATGTAGAATTGGCCTCCAACGCTTTTAAAAATATCGAAGCATCCATAAAAACCAAAAACGAATCCAATCAATTAATTACTGATCGTATCAGACAAAAAATTGAAAGTAATCCTAATAGACCAAAAATTAAAATTGGGATGCAAGCACCTGATTTTACGGCGCCAGACCCACAAGGAAAACAAATTACTCTAAGTGAAATTAAAGGAAAGGTGACCATTGTAGATTTTTGGGCTTCTTGGTGTAAACCTTGTCGTATCGAAAACCCTAACTTGGTAAAGCTATATGATAAATACCACTCCAAAGGATTGGAAATTATCAGTGTTTCTCTAGAACGTGGAAATCAGAAAGCCTTTTGGATTGAGGCCATTAAAAAAGACCAATTAAACTGGTATAACGTTTCTAATTTGAAATTTTGGCAAGATCCAATTGCACAAGCTTACAGTGTAAATTCAATCCCTGCAACCTTTATTTTAGACGAAAATGGAACAGTCGTTGCCGAACGTTTAAGAGGTGCTGAATTGGAAGCTACAATTAAAAACTTGCTAGAATAAATAAAAAATGAACCCTCTAAATCTTATTGTTTTTATGCATTAAAAACAAGAGGATAATTGGAACTGCTAGAAGAATTACCATCCATAAATGCGTTTCTAAAACTTGTGGTGCTATCAACAATGTAAGTACATACCCTCCAATAGCACCTCCAAAATGGGCATCATGTCCTATATTTCCAACCCTTGATTTCATCCCATAAATAGAATACAGCATATACCCTACTCCTACCACATAAGAAGGAATAGGAATGGGAATAAAATACAAGTATAATTCCATTCCGGGGTATAATAAAATAGCAGCATATAAAATGCCAGTCACAGCACCACTCGCCCCTACTGCTGAATAGTATGATTCATTTTTATGAAAGTAATAGGATAATAAATTTCCAAACATCAAACTTCCAAAATAAATCAAAAAGAAATAAAACGGCCCTACGCTATGTATTACATGATCGGCAAAAAAATAGAGTGTAATCATATTGAATAACAGATGCTGCAAGTCAACATGCAGAAACCCAGACACCAACATACGGAGTTTTTCTCCTCGTTTGATGCCTCCAATATTAAACTTGTACGATTCAAAAAAAGAACGCTCTTTAAAGCCCTTAAAAGAGCAAAGTGCGTTTAATGCAATAATAATCAGAGTATAAATACTAATGTTCATAGAGATATATTAAATAAGCTATATATTTGCGAGTGTAAATTTAATCTTTTTAAATGCAATTACTAGCGTACATTTTAATTTACCCTATTTTGTGGTTTATTTCCATACTCCCCTTTCGATTGCTATATGCCCTTTCTGATTTTTTGTACATTTTGATGTATTATGTGTTTAGATACAGAAAACAAACGGTTATAGACAACCTTAGACTTGTATTTCCTGAAAAATCCGATCATGAAATTAAAATAATCACTAAAAAATTCTTTCATCATTTTTGTGATATGATATTGGAATCGATCAAGTCCATGAATATTTCTTTGGAATCCATGAAGGCACGCTACACCTTTAAAAATTTGGACATTATTAAGGAGTTTGAAAAGCAAAATAAAAGTATTGTCCTCATGTGTGCCCATTATGGCAGTTGGGAATGGATTTTTATACTCCAAACCTATACGACGCACCGTGGCTATGGCATATATAAACGTCTTCAAAATAAGTATTTTGATAGATTAATTAAGTCTATTAGAGCCCGATACAACAGTTATTTAATTACAACCAAAGAAACCTTTTCCGTTTTAGAAGACGCAAAGAAAAACGGCATTTTGTCTATGAATGGTTTTGCTTCAGACCAATCGCCAAAAAAACACAAAGCTCATCATTGGAATGAATTTATGGGCATTAAAGTTCCAGTTCACACGGGGGCTGAAATGTTGGCCAAAAAACTGGACATGCCTGTAGTGTTTTTTGCTGTAGAACGCAAAAAAAGAGGCTATTACGAGGCAACTTTTCAAACACTAGCAGAAAAGCCAACCGATTTTAAGGATTATGAAATTACAGATAAATTTCTAAAACTTGTAGAAGCACAAATCCACGAAGCTCCAGAATATTACCTTTGGACCCACAAACGTTGGAAACATCGCGCTGTTTAAAGCCCTGCTATAGTCTTTATTTCATCAATGATCCTATCTGCTAAAACATCCGCTTCCTCTTGAGATGGTGCTTCCGTATAGATTCGAATAATTGGCTCGGTATTACTTTTTCTTAAATGTACCCATTCCGTTGGGAAATCAATTTTAACCCCATCAATCGTAGAGATGTGTTCGTGTGTATATTTTGCTTCCATCGCTTTTAAAATAGCATCCACATCAATCGTAGAGTTTAAGTCGATTTTCTTCTTGCTCATAAAGTAAGAAGGATAGCTCGCTCTCAACGCACTAACTGTCATTTTTCGTTCTGCCAGTAAGCTCAAAAATAAAGCCACACCTACCAAAGCATCACGTCCATAATGGGACTCAGGATAAATAATGCCACCATTGCCTTCTCCTCCAATAACAGCATTGGTTGCTTTCATAGCGTTGACAACATTCACTTCCCCAACAGCACTAGCGGTATAAGTTCCACCATATTTTTCGGTTACATCTTTCAAAGCTCGAGTAGAACTTAAATTACTTACCGTATTTCCTGGGCGTTGACTTAAAATATAATCGGCACAAGCAACTAACGTATATTCTTCTCCAAACATAATGCCTTGTTCATCCATAAAAGCCAAACGATCTACATCGGGATCGACTGCAATTCCGAAATCGGCATGTGAAGAAACTACGGTTTCAGATAAATCTGTTAAATGTTGTTTTAGCGGTTCTGGGTTGTGTGGAAATTGTCCGTTTGGTTCGCAGTGTATTTTGACGGCTTCAACGCCTAAACGCTCCAAGAGTAAAGGAATTGCAATACCTCCCGTAGAATTAACCGCATCTACTACCACTTTAAATTTACAATCTGAAATTGCTTTTACGTTTACAAACTCTAAATCCAGTACTTCATCGATATGAATATCAAAATACGCTTGATTTTTGGAAATGATACCTAATTGATCAACATCTGCGAATTCCATAGCATCTGCTTCAGCAATATCTAAAACACGTTGACTGTGCTCCGCATTTAAAAATTCGCCATTAGCATCTAATAACTTTAATGCATTCCATTGTTTGGGGTTGTGACTGGCTGTCAAAATAATACCACCATCCGCTTTTTCTAATGGAACGGCAATTTCGACAGTTGGCGTCGTTGACAAATCTAAATCAATGACATCAATACCCAAACCAATTAGTGTATTCATGACTAAATTTTGAACCATCGCTCCCGAAATTCGAGCATCTCTTCCAACGACTACACGGTACTTTTCTTTCGACCGTTGTTGTTTAATCCACGTTCCATACGCCGCAGCAAATTTCACAGTATCTAAAGGCGTTAAGTTGTTTCCAACGGGACCTCCAATGGTTCCTCGTATTCCTGAAATTGATTTTATCAGAGTCATGTAAAAAAATTTTAACAAATATAAGACTTCAAATCAATTATATTAAAATCTATTCATATTATTGCGCCTATGAATTATTTGGCACATATTTTTCTTTCTGGAGAAAATCCCAATGTGATGATTGGAAACTTTATGGCAGACAGTATTAAAGGCTCTAGACACGACGCCTACCCTGCCGAAATCCAAAAAGGAATCTTGTTACACCGTCAAATTGATACAACAACAGATGCCCATCCTGCTTTTAGGCAAAGCACCAAGCGGCTTCACAAAAACTACGGTCATTATTCAGGGATTATTGTGGATATTTTTTACGATCATTTTTTAGCTAAAAACTGGGCGGATTATTCCGATATTCCTTTAGCAGATTATATTGAATCGTTTTATAAATTATTACGCGACAATACTGAACTTCTTCCCCATAATATTCAAAAAATGGCGCCTATTATGATGGAAGGCAATTGGCTTTTAATCTATGCAGATCTTGAGGGAATTGACCGTGTTTTGGGGGGAATGAATCGACGCACGAAAAACAAATCAGGAATGGACAAGGCAGGACACGAATTAAGGAAATTCTACTCTCTTTTTGAAGCGGACTTTAAAGTGGTTATGAAAGACCTTCAAAAACTAAGTAACGATTTTTTAGCTCCTTGAAAACCTAACTAATATAATTCCAAATATTCTTATATTTCCCCATTTGCATATAGGTTTGTGCGATGGGTTGGTGTTTTGGATCGATTAATTTTGGATCTGCAACAAGCACTTTTTTAGCCCAATGCCGTGCCAAGGACAAAATATCTTTATCTTTTACAATATTGGCAATTTTCATTTCTAAGACTCCACTCTGTTGAGTACCCATCATATCTCCGGGGCCTCGGAGTCGTAAATCAACTTCCGCAATTTCAAATCCATCACTTGAATTGACCATGGTTTTCATCCGCGTTTTACTGTTATCGCCCAATTTGTGGCTGGTCATTAAAATACAATAACTCTGTTCGCTACCACGGCCTACACGTCCTCTTAACTGATGGAGTTGCGACAATCCAAAACGCTCGGCACTTTCAATTATCATTACAGAAGCATTGGGGACATTAACGCCGACTTCAATAACGGTGGTGGCTACCATAATATGAGTTTCGCCTTTGACAAAACGTTGCATTTCAAATTCTTTATCGGCGGGTTTCATCTGTCCATGCACAATTGATACTTGATAGTTTGGCATTGGAAAATCACGTACAATGCTTTCATAGCCATCCATTAAATCTTTAAAATCCAAAGATTCACTTTCATTTATCAATGGATATACAATATAAATTTGACGGCCTTTTGCTATTTCTTCTCTAATAAAGCCAAGGACTTTCAGTCGGTTGCTATCAAACCGATGTACCGTTTTAATCGCTTTTCTTCCAGCAGGTAACTCATCAATCACAGAAATATCCAAATCGCCATAAACGGACATCGCAAGAGTTCGAGGAATTGGTGTGGCGGTCATGACTAAAATATGCGGAGGTGACGTATTTTTTTTCCATAGCTTCGAACGTTGTGCCACCCCAAAGCGGTGTTGTTCGTCTATGATTGCCAATCCAAGATTTTTGAATTTCACTTTATCTTCCAAAAGTGCGTGGGTACCAATAATAATCTGTAATTCGCCCGATTCTAACTGTTCGTGAATAGTTCTTCGAGCAGCAGTTTTAGTCGATCCTGTTAACAATCCGATTTTTACCCCAATCTTATCGCAAAACGGTTTTAGTCCGTTATAGTGTTGAAACGATAAAATTTCGGTAGGTGCCATCAGAGTTGCTTGAAACTTATTATCAATGGCTATCAACATAGACATCAACCCTACAATGGTTTTTCCTGAGCCTACATCGCCCTGTAATAAGCGGTTCATTTGGGCATTACTACCCATATCAATTCGAATTTCTTTCAATACACGTTTTTGTGCGTTGGTCAATTCAAACGGTAAATGCTCCTTATAAAAGGTGTTAAAATAAGACCCAACGGTTTCAAAACGATAGCCTTTTATTTTGGACTTGTGAATGATGTTTTTAAGAATGAGCTGAAGTTGAATATAAAACAGTTCTTCGAATTTTAAGCGAAATTGGGACAAACTAAGCAGCTTTTGTGTTTTTGGAAAATGGATATTTAAAAGTGCTTCACTTTTAGAGATCAATTTTTGGTGTTCTAAAATTTCTTTTGATAAGGATTCCTCAAAACTTCCATTCAATTGCAAAAACAACTGTTCCATGATTTTACAAATCACACGGTTCGAAATCCCTCGGTTTGATAATTTTTCTGTAGAAGGATAAATGGGTTGAATGGCTTTTGAGAGGCTTTTGTCATAGTCCGTTTTCAGTTCAATATCTGGGTGTGGCATGCTAAATACCCCATTAAATACATTGATCTTTCCAAAAATCACATAATCTGAATGGAGTTTCAGATGCTCACGAATCCATTTATGCCCTCTAAACCAAACCAATTCCAAATAACCCGTCTCATCTTTGAATGTCGCTACAAGACGTTTTCCACGCTTTTGACCAATTTCTTTAAAGCCCGTAATTTGACCTACAATTTGAACTTCAGCCTTGGTAGGCTGAAGTTCAGAGACCTTATAAAATTGTGTGCGATCAATATAACGATTCGGGAATAAATTAATCAGATCTTGAAAAGTATGAATTCCTAATTCTTTTCTCAAAACTTCGGCACGCCCAGGCCCAACACCTTTTAGATAATCAATGGGAGTTTGAAGTACTGAGTTTTGCATCAATCCACTTTAATAGGTTAGTAAATTGCTGACTTCATTTTTCAAATACGCTAAGGCAGCTGTACTTGGAGAGGATTTATCCATTGATTTGGTCAGTACCAATTCACGAAATTTATCAGCAGTTGTGGATTCATTTGAAAGGTCGCAGTTTCTAATGAACTGAATTGTGGTGTTTTTAGCAGTTAAAATGATGTTCCAACATTCTTCGGACAAATAAATTTGTTGTGCTAAATTATGTTCAAATTCTTGTTCGATAGTTTGAATAAGTAACTGCTCGTAATCTTGTTTTCGTTGTGAAATGGGTTGAATTCTGATCAATAAATTATTGGGTGCCATACGTTCCAAAACCAACGCCAATCGTTCATAAGCCTGAAGTTTTACTGGAAGTACTTCTTTTTGAAGCGACTTATGTAGAATATAGTGCCGTCTTTTGTTTTCGTTGTTTGTGTATTCTTTAAAAAATAAATACGCAATGCCTCCTGTAATAAGCGCTGGAATGCAATACTCGATAAGGCTATAAAACTCAATTTCCATTTAAATAGGTTGTGTATTGATTAATAACTGCCAAGTTAATAATTTCCTTGAATATAAAGGCAAAAATTAATATGTTCAAACGGATTTAGTAACTTCTCTAGAATTGTTTATAATTTATAGAAGTTCCTTTTAAAATACGAATAACATTCCTTAATTTCACATCTTAGAAAAAATGAAATTTGAAACAGTATTTAAATCAACTTAACGAGGCACAATTAGCACCTACGCTTCAGAAAGAAGGGCCAATGATTATCATTGCAGGTGCAGGTTCTGGAAAAACCAGAGTCCTCACCTATCGCATCGCCTATTTGATGAGTGAAGGCGTTGATCCCTTTAATATTTTATCCCTCACCTTTACCAACAAGGCTGCGCGTGAAATGAAAACACGAATCGCTTCGATTGTTGGAGACAGCGAAGCCAAAAATTTATGGATGGGAACATTTCACTCCGTATTTGCAAAAATTTTACGAATTGAGGCAGACAAATTGGGATACCCTTCCAATTTCACAATCTATGACACTCAAGACTCGCAACGCTTAATTTCTTCAATTATTAAAGAGAAAAAACTCGATAAAGACATTTATAAATACAAACAAGTCCAATCGCGTATATCCTCCTATAAAAACAGTTTGATTACCGTAAAGGCGTATTTTCAAAACCCCGAACTTAAAGAGTCCGATGCGATGGCAAAACGTCCAGAAATGGGAGAAATTTATAAAGAATATGTATCGCGTTGTTTTAAGGCAGGTGCGATGGATTTTGATGATTTATTACTCAAAACTAATGAGTTAATTACTCGTTTTCCAGAAGTATTGGCAAAATACCAAGATCGATTTCGGTATATTTTAGTAGATGAGTATCAAGATACCAACCACTCTCAATATTTAATCGTAAGAGCACTGTCAGACCGTTTTCAAAACATCTGTGTTGTGGGAGATGATGCACAAAGTATTTATGCTTTTCGAGGGGCGAACATCAATAATATTTTAAACTTTCAAAAGGATTATGACAATGTCAAACTATTCCGATTGGAGCAAAATTACCGTTCGACCAAAAACATTGTAAATGCTGCAAATTCCATTATTGAAAAAAATCAAACCAAGCTCGAAAAAGTCGTTTGGACTGCCAATGAAGAAGGTCCAAAAATAATTGTCAACCGATCGTTAACTGATGGGGATGAAGGCCGTTATATTGCAAGTACCATCTTTGATAACAAAATGCAAAACCAAGCTAAAAATGGTGATTTTGCGGTATTATACCGAACCAATGCACAATCAAGATCCATTGAAGATGCTCTAAGAAAACGCGGCTTAGAATATCGGATTTACGGAGGTTTATCGTTCTACCAACGTAAAGAAATAAAAGATGTCCTCTCCTATTTACGCATTATTATAAATCCTTCTGATGAAGAGGCTTTAAAACGAATTATTAATTTTCCTGGACGTGGCATCGGACAAACCACTATTGACCGCTTAATTGTGTCTGCCAATGAACATGATAAAACCATTTTTGAAATTCTAAAACACCTTGATGAACTTCCCATAAATATCAACGCGGGAACCAAAACAAAACTTCAAAACTTTAGAACAATGATTGAAAGTTTTAAAGTGATGAGTCAAACGGCAAATGCCTTTGATTTGGCAGAACATGTGTGTAAAGTCAGTGGATTGATTCAAGAGTTTAAAAAGGATGGTACTCCTGAAGGCATTTCTCGAATGGAAAATATTGAGGAATTGCTCAATGGAATCAAAGATTTTGTTGAAGGCCAACAAGAGTTAGCAGATTCTACAGGATCCATTGCAGAGTTTTTAGAAGATGTTGCTTTGGCTACGGATTTGGATAATGAAGAGGGAGAAGACAGCGATAAAGTTGCACTTATGACCATCCATTTAGCAAAAGGATTGGAATTTCCGTTTGTGTATATTGTTGGCTTGGAAGAAGATTTATTTCCGAGTGCAATGAGTATGAGTACTCGGGAAGAATTAGAAGAAGAACGTCGTTTATTTTATGTTGCCCTAACACGTGCTGAAAAACAAGCCTATCTAACCTATGCCCTTTCACGTTACCGTTGGGGAAAACTTGTGGATTCTGAACCGAGTCGATTTATCGAAGAAATTGATGATCAGTATCTGGAGATTGTAACTCCAAAGGAAGAACGCCGTTTCAACCCAATGTTAAGTGCGGATATTTTTGGAGATGTCGATACCAATACGGTGCGTTATAAGAAACCTGCCTACATGAAGAAAAAAACAAAAACAGTTGAAAAATTTAAAATTTCTACACCCAAAAATTTAAAGAAAGTCAGTGAAACAAACTCAAATTCAAACGTATTTGACACTAAATTAATTGTTGGCGATGTGGTAAATCATCAACGGTTTGGAAAAGGAAATGTCTTGAGTATTGAAGGCAAAGCAGCCGATTTGAAAGCTGAAATTAAATTTGAAACTGGAGGTGTTAAAAAGTTATTATTACGATTCGCAAAACTTGAAATTATTTCCTAAACGCAAAAAATTTCATGGCAGAACTTCTCAAAATATATCCTGAAAACCCAAACCCAAAAGCCCTTCAAAAAGTGGTTGAAGTCCTTAAAAGAGGTGGGGTTGTGATCTATCCAACTGATACGGTTTATGGATTGGGCTGTGATATTACAAACATTAAGGCATTGGAACGCATTGCCAAAATAAAAGGAATCAAATTGGAGCGTTCAAACTTTTCGTTTATTTGTTATGACTTGAGTAATTTAAGTGATTATGTAACCCAAATAGAAACTCCGATATTTAAACTTTTAAAACGAACACTCCCAGGCCCCTACACCTTTATTCTCCCTGGAGCAAACACATTGCCGCACCCTTTTAAGAAAAAGAAAACAGTTGGAATTCGAATTCCAGACAACTCCATTGCATTGGGAATTGTTGAAGCCTTGGGAAATCCAATTGTGTCAACATCCATTCATGATGAGGATGAAATTCTGGAATATACCACAGATCCAGAATTGATCTATGAAAAATGGAGTTCAAAAGTTGACTTAGTTATTGATGGGGGTTATGGAGACAATCAACCGTCAACAGTCATTGAAGTAAAGGGGACAGAAGTGAGTCTTATTAGAGAAGGAAAAGGAAGTATTGATCTATTTTAAAAAGAACTAATTAAGCGCATACAGAAAAAATTTATGAGCAAGTTTGATGAATTTATTGAAGTAAAAGGTGCCAGAGTACACAATTTGAAAAATATTGATGTCAAAATTCCTCGCGATCAATTGGTTGTTATTACGGGGCTTTCGGGAAGTGGAAAATCTTCACTCGCATTTGATACCATTTATGCAGAAGGTCAACGGCGTTATATTGAAACATTTTCAGCCTATGCTCGTCAATTTTTAGGAAGTTTAGAACGTCCAGATGTCGATAAAATTGATGGACTTTCACCAGTCATTGCCATTGAACAAAAAACAACCAGTAAATCCCCGCGATCTACGGTCGGAACCATTACAGAAATTTATGATTTTTTAAGGTTACTATTTGCAAGAGGTGCAGATGCATACAGTTATAATACCAATGAAAAAATGGTAAGCTATACCGATGCTCAAATAAAAGACTTAATTATAGATTCCTTTAACGGCAAACGTATTTCCATTTTATCTCCTGTAATTCGTTCTCGAAAAGGACATTACAGAGATTTGTTTGAACAGATTGCAAAACAAGGCTTTGTAAAAGTAAGAACTGATGGAGTGATTGTCGATATTACTAAAGGAATGATGCTGGATCGTTATAAAATGCACGATATTGAAATTGTGATTGACCGTCTTAAAATTGATGCAACCTCACAATCCACAAGCCGACTGATTGAGAGTATCAATACAGCAATGTACCATGGAGAAAATGTTCTCATGGTTATGGATGAAGATACCAAAGACGTGCGTTATTTTAGTCGGGATTTGATGTGTCCCTCGTCTGGGATTTCTTATCCAAACCCAGAACCAAACAATTTTTCCTTTAATTCTCCTAAAGGAGCTTGCCAAGAATGTAATGGAATAGGAACATTATACAAAGTAAATGAGACCAAAATCATACCTGACAAAAGCCTTTCTATAAAAAATGGAGGACTCGCACCACAAGGCGTTCAAAAAGATTCTTGGCTATTTAGACAGTTAGAACTCATAGGACGACGCTTCAATTTTAAGCTTTCAGATCCCATCTCAAGTATTCCAAAGGAAGCCTTACAAATTATATTATATGGTGGGAAAGATGACTTTTCGGTGGATAGTAAAACCTTAGGCGTTTCACGAAACTATACTATTAATTTTGAAGGCATTGCTAATTTTATCGAAAGTCAATACAAGAATGCCGATTCTAGGTCCATCCAAAGGTGGGCAAAAAACTATATGGACAATATTAAATGTCCGACTTGTGAAGGGTCTCGACTTAAAAAAGAATCCTTATACTTCAAGATTAACTCTAAAAATATAGCTGAACTTTCAGAGATGGATGTCGTAGAATTATCTGAATGGTTCAAAGAATTGCCAAAACATCTTTCTAAAAATCAAGCCCTAATTTCAAAAGAAATTCTGAAAGAAATTTCGACACGTTTACAATTTCTTCTTGATGTTGGATTGGATTATTTATCAATCAATAGAAGCTCAAAATCACTTTCGGGTGGTGAGGCTCAACGGATTCGTTTGGCGACACAAATAGGGTCGCAATTGGTGGGGGTTTTGTATATTTTAGATGAACCCAGCATTGGTTTACATCAGCGTGATAATGAAAAACTGATTAAATCTTTAATCGCTCTAAAAAATGTAGGAAATTCAGTGCTTGTAGTAGAACATGATAAAGACATGATTGAACAAGCAGATCATGTGATCGATATTGGTCCAAAAGCTGGGAAACATGGCGGCGAAATTATCAGTCAAGGAACCCCAAAAGACATCCTAAATAGCGGTACGATGACAGCGGATTATTTGAGTGGAGTTAAAGAAATTGAAGTTCCAAAAAAACGCCGAGATGGAAATGGAAAATTCTTAGAACTCAAAGGCTGTACAGGAAATAATCTGAAAAACGTATCGATAAAATTACCATTGGGTAAAATGATCGGAATTACAGGTGTTTCTGGAAGTGGGAAATCGACTTTAATTAATCAAACCCTCTACCCTATTTTAAATAATTATTATTTTAACGGAGTTATGGATCCAATGCCTTATAAATCTATAAAAGGTTTGGAGCATTTAGATAAAGTGATTGACATCAATCAATCGCCTATTGGACGAACACCACGAAGTAATCCTGCAACATACACAGGGGTTTTTGGTGAAATTAGAGCCTTATTTGCTAAAATTCCAGAAGCAATGATTCGAGGTTATAAATTGGGTCGTTTTAGTTTTAATGTTGCAGGTGGACGCTGTGAAACATGTAAAGGAGGGGGATTACGAGTTATTGAAATGAACTTTTTGCCAGATGTATATGTAGAATGTGAATCCTGTCAAGGAAAACGATTTAATAGGGAAACTTTAGAAATTAGATATAAAGGGAAATCAATTAGTGATGTTTTAAATATGACCATCAATGAAGGTGTTGATTTCTTTGAACATATTCCAAAAATATATAGAAAATTAAAAACAATCAAGGACGTTGGTTTAGGCTATATTACGTTGGGACAACAAAGTACTACGCTGTCTGGTGGAGAGGCACAACGCATTAAATTAGCGACAGAATTGAGTAAGCGTGATACCGGAAATACTATTTATATTTTAGATGAACCTACTACAGGGCTACATTTTGAAGACATTCGAGTTTTGATGGGTGTTCTAAATAAATTAGTAGATAAAGGTAATACAGTGCTAATTATCGAACATAATTTAGATGTGATCAAAACCGTTGATTATATCATAGATATTGGTCCTGAAGGAGGTAAAGGCGGTGGTGAAGTTCTAGTAAAGGGGACACCAGAAGCTATTGTAAAAAACAAATTGAGCTATACTGCTAAGTTTTTAAAAAAAGAATTACATTAGTGAGCTTAATATAATAGTATTATGACACCAGAACACAAACACAAAGGATGGAATGCAATAAAAACAAATGATTCCTGGGCAATTTTTAAAATCATGGGAGAATTTGTGAATGGATTTGAAAAGATGAGTAAAATAGGTCCCTGTGTATCAATTTTTGGGTCTGCTCGAACTCCAAAAGAAGATCCCTATTACAAACTATCAACTGAAGTAGCATCTGCTATTGTTGAAGCTGGGTATGGAGTCATTACTGGAGGTGGTCCCGGAATTATGGAAGCTGGAAATAAAGGAGCACATTTGGCTGGCGGTACTTCTGTGGGGCTTAATATTGAACTCCCTTTTGAACAACATAACAACCCATATATTGACCCTGACAAGAGTTTAGATTTTGACTATTTTTTTGTTAGAAAAGTCATGTTTGTCAAATATTCTCAAGGAATTGTAGTCATGCCAGGTGGATTTGGAACACTCGATGAATTGTTTGAAGCCATTACATTAATTCAAACTCATAAAATTGAAAAATTTCCTGTCATTCTAGTCGGTTCTTCCTTTTGGGTTGGTTTGTTAGATTGGATTAAAGCAACCTTATTAGAACGCTTTGAAACTATCAGCGCAAAAGATCTAGACTTAATTCACGTGGTTGATACTTCTGATGAAGTCATTGAAATTCTAAATAATTTCTATACAGAATATCAATTAAGCCCAAATTTTTAATAGTTTAAAAGTAAACTTTTGATTTTAAGACCGTTATTAAAGCCCCTGTTAACGCTTATTTTATACATAAGTGTATTCACCACTCATGGACAACATGCCATGCAAATTGAAGGTGTCTTAGATGCCGAATTGAATACAATAACCATTAAGCATCGAATTGACTATCACAATACTTCAGACAACAGTTTAAATGAACTGTATTTTAATGACTGGACGTCGAGTTATAGCAGTCCTACAACTCCACTTTCAAATCGGTTTGTAGAAGAATTTAACAATGACCTACTCTCACTAAAACCGAAGGATCGTGGTTATACAAAAATAACTACAATTAAAGACTCTCTTGGAAAAAGTATAAATTACTCCTACCTAGAAAACCACCCAGATATTTTTAAAGTCTCATTAGAAAATGAAGTCATACCTAACGCCACAATCTCCTTACATTTTGAATATACGCTTCAAATTCAAAACGATCGATTTACAGGGTACGGAGTTACTAAGGATGGAGATTACAATTTAAAATATTGGTATATTTCTCCAGCGGTCTATGAAAATTCCGAATGGAAATTATACAGCAATAAGAACATTAATGACTATTACACGCCAGAATCTAACATTGAACTGAGTATTAACGTTCCTGAACTTTATGACGTTACTTCCGAATTAAATTTAGAATCTACACAATTAAATCAACAAAATAACAGCTTTAATTTTTCAGGGAAAAAGCGCACAGACAGTCGTCTTTACATATCCAAAAAACGCTTTGTAAATTTTAACGTTGAAAATTTAAATATCATAACAGATATCAACGAAAATAAAATAAGTGATTTAGAACAAATTGAACTGTTAAAAAAAGTTGTTGGTTTCTTAAATTCAAAACTAACAGCCTATCCACATGATAATCTATTAGTTACAAATTTAGATCTAAGTAACTACCCTGTCTATGGCTTAAATATTATTCCAGATTATTTAGCCCCATTTTCTAAGCAATTCAAGTATGAATTAAACCTTTTAAAAAACTTAACAAGGCTATATTTAAAACGACACTTAAAAATAAATCCACGAGAAGACTATTGGATACAAGCAGGATTTGAGAATTTTATATTAATGAACTATGTCGAACATTTTTATAAAGATGAATCATTAATCGGGAAGTTTTCAAAGGTTTGGGGGATCAAATCTTATAATTTAGCAAAATTAAAGTACAATAGTCAATACCCATTGACCTATTTACACATGAAAAGAACGGGGCGCGATCAAGCATTAAATACACCAAAAGATTCCCTTTTAAAATTTAATGCCAACCTGTCTAGCAAATACAAGGCTGCTTTAGGGCTTCTTTATCTTGAAGATTTTATTGAGGATTCAAAGCTTGAAGATTGGATAAAAGAACTTGTAATTACCCCTAAAAAAGAACTTCTAACGACAGAACGTTTTAAATCTTATTTAAAGACAAAAACTACAAAAGACATCGATTGGTTTTTTGATTCTTATTTAACAAACGCCAAACAAATAGATTATAAAATCACTCGTGTAAAATCTTCAAAAGACTCAATCTATTTTACGGTCAAAAACAAAAAGAGTGGGCAAAGGCCTATATCTCTTTTTATGTTTAAAGATGGGAAAATTATTTCTAAACAATGGCTTACAGGAATTAGAGATAAAAAGCAATTTGTCGTTCCCAACTTGCAAGCAGACAAATTGGTGCTTAATTATGATAAAAAAGTTCCTGAGTTTGATTTAAGAAACAATTGGAAAAACATCTCTGGGAAATCTTTATTTAATAAACCGTTTCAATTACGATTTTTTAAAGATGTAGAATCACCCCAAAATAATCAATTGTATTTTTTACCAATAGTAGAATATAAAAATATATATGACGGTCTCAATTTAGGAGTAAACATCAATAACAAAGGCGTCTTAAACAAACCATTTTTGTATGGTATTACTCCAATATATAGTATAAATTCAAACGCGCTAACAGGTTTTGCAAAAGTTATATATAACAGTTATTTTGAAGATCAAGACCTGTACAACATAAATTTTGGACTATCAGTAACGCACTCAAGTTTTGCAAAAAATGCATTTGTAACCAAGGTAGTTCCTTATATTAATTTTAACTTTAGAGATGCTTCAGATTTGAGGTCTAATCAACTAAAAAGCCTGAATTTGAGATATGTTAGCATCGAAAAAGATTTTGTAGAACTTGAAGATGATCAAGCAAATACTCCTCCATATAAAGTCTTTAACATTCGGTATATCGATGGTTATAATGGGTTCAAAAGATATCACAATTGGTTTTTGGATGCCCAATTTTCAGATCAGTTTGGTAAATTGTCCTTAAACTACGAAATAAGAAGACGTTCCAATAAAAATCAATTTTATAATGTAAGGCTATATGCTGGAACGTTCTTGTATTCTAAAATTCCGACAGGGGAACAAAATTTTGATTTTGCTTTGGATCGTCCAACCGATTATTTATTTGATTATAATTATTTGGGACAATTTGAATCTTCAGGAATCTTCAGTCAACAACTTATTATCGCCGAAGGTGGGTTCAAATCAAAACTCGATACCGCATTCGCAAATGAATGGTTAACCACCATAAATGCGAGTGCTTCAATATGGAAATACATCCAAGCCTATGGCGATATTGGATTTCTAAAAAATAAAGGTCAAAAACCTTTATTTGTTTATGACGCCGGAATCCGACTCAATCTAATAACCGATTACTTCGAAATATTTTTTCCTTTCTATTCAAACCTAGGATGGGAAATTAACCAACCTCAGTACAGTCAAAAAATACGATTCGTGTTTACCGCCGAACCCAAAGCACTTTTAGGACTATTCAGAAGGGAATGGTTTTAATTAAACCCACATAACAGCTAATTTTATTTTCTCAAAACAGCTACAGCCCGTTAATTATCATTACAAAGCATAGGACATAGGCTCTAAATATTTTATATTTGCAGCTCACTAGAATTCGCTCAGAATGCAAATCAAAAATGACCTTACAAAAAACATAACATTTGAGGACTTCA